>Ga0209281_1000067_pt1 | contig 284517 bp, 277 predicted proteins | sample MedtruBG_FD_187514 | JGI IMG/M metagenome (GOLD analysis project Ga0209281, IMG submission 187514) | Root nodule microbial communities of legume samples collected from California, USA - Medicago truncatula BG (SPAdes) (version 2) | ecosystem: Host-associated > Plants > Roots > Nodule | place...
AGGTGGACCGCAAGGCGCTGCCCGAGCCGGAGACGGCGGGGGCACAGGAATACGAGGCGCCGCAGGGCGAACTGGAAGAGGCGCTGGCGCGCATCTGGGCCGAGGTGCTGGGCGTGCAGCGCGTGGGGCGCCATGACAGTTTCTTCGAACTGGGCGGTCATTCGTTGCTGGCCCTGAAGCTGCTCGAACGCATGCGCGCCAGGGGGCTGGCGGCCCAGGTGCGCAGCCTGTTCCTTCAGCCCAGGCTGGCCGACTTTGCGCAGGCCCTTGGTGGCGAACAGGCCGATGCTCGACCCGAGGTGCAGGTGCCGCCCAACGGCATTCCCGAAGACTGCACGGCCATCACCCCGGCCATGCTGACCCTGGTGGCGCTGGACGCCCAGGAGATTGCACGGATCGCCGCAGCCGTGCCCGGTGGTGCAGCCAACATCCAGGACATCTACCCGCTGGCACCGCTGCAGGAAGGCATTCTTTTCCACCACATGCTGCACCAGCAGGGCGATGCTTACGCCACGCCCAACCTGCTGAGCTTCGATACGCGCGAGCGGCTGCAAGGCTTTGTGGACAGCCTCAACCAGGTGATCGCAAGGCACGACATCCTGCGCACGGCCGTGCTGTGGGAAGGGCTGGCCGAGCCCGTGCAGGTAGTCTGGCGCAAGGCGCAGGTGGTTGCTGAATGGGTGGAGGTGCAGGCTGGCGCCGATGCAGCGGCGCAGTTGCACGAGCGGCTGGACCCGCGCGTGCAGCGCATCGAAGTGCGCAAGGCACCGATGATCCGCGCCGTGGCGGCGCAGGATGCGCCGCAGGGCCGCTGGCTGCTGCAGTTGCTGACCCACCATCTGGTGCTGGACCACACGACGCTGGAGCGCATCGTCGAGGAGATTGGTCTGATCCGCCAGGGGCGCGCGCACGCGCTGCCCCGGCCGCTGCCGTTCAGGCGCTTCGTGGCCCAGGCACGGCTGGGGGTGAGCGCCAGGGAGCACGAAGAGTTCTTTCGCGCCATGCTGGGCGATGTGGATGAGCCCACGGCGCCGTTCGGCCTGTTGGACGTGCAGGGTGACGGCAGCGGGGTGCAGGAGGCGCGCCATGTGCTGGATGCGGGGCTGGCACGCGCCGTGCGCCTTGCAGCGCAGCGCCAGGGCGTGAGCGCGGCCAGCCTGTTCCATCTGGCCTGGTCGCTGGTGCTGGGCCGGACCACGGGCAGGGACGACGTGGTGTTCGGCACGGTGCTGTTCGGGCGCATGCAGGGCGGTGAAGGGGTGGAGCGTGCGCTGGGCATGTTCATCAACACCTTGCCGCTGCGCGTACGGCTGGGAGAGCGCAGCGTGCAGGAGTGCCTGCGCCAGACGCATGAGGGTTTGTCGGGGCTGATGCACCATGAGCACGCGACGCTGTCGCTGGCGCAGCGCTGCAGTGCGCTGGAGGGTGGTACGCCGCTGTTCTCCACCCTGCTCAACTATCGCTACAGCGCGGTGCAGGGCGTGGACACTGCCGCCAGAACCTGGGAAGGCCTCACGGTCCTGGGTGGCGAGGAACGCACCAACTACCCGGTAACAGTATCGATCGATGATCTGGGCGAGGGCTTCGGCATCGTGATGCAGGCCAGCGAGTCCATTGGTGCCCAGCGGCTGTGCAGCTACATGGGGGCCGCCATACAGGCGGTCGTCGGGGCGCTGGAGCGGGCTCCACACAGCAATGCAGGGGCGCTGCAGATTCTGGGTGAGACGGAGCGGACGGCGCTTGAGCGCTGCGGCAGCAGGCAGCCATGCCTTGCGCATGCCGTGCCGCTGCAGCACGCGATCGAAGAACAGGCGCGTCTGCGGCCTGGGGCGAAGGCCCTGGTATTCGAAGCACAAAGCCTCAGCTATGGCGAACTCAACGCCCAGGCCAACCGCCTGGCCCACCGCCTGATCGCCCTGGGCGTACGGCCCGAGTCGCGTGTGGGCATTGCCATGCAGCGCTCGGTGGAGATGGTCGTGGGCCTGCTGGCCATCCTCAAGGCCGGTGGCGCCTATGTGCCGCTGGACCCGGACTACCCGGCCGACCGTCTGGCGCACATGGTGGAGGACAGCGGCATTGCCCTGGTGCTGACGCAGGCTGCTGTGCGTACGCGCATTCCGAGCGCAGACCGCTTGCAGATTCTGGAGGTCGACACGCTGGACCTGTCGGCCGAATCGGATGCCGATCCGCAGGTGCAGGTGTCGGTCGACAGCCTGGCCTACGTGATCTACACCTCGGGCTCCACGGGCCGCCCCAAGGGCGCGCAACTGAGCCACCGCAACGTGGCACGGCTGCTGGACGCCACCGATGCCTGGTTCGGCTTTGGGCCTGACGATGTCTGGACGCTGTTCCACTCCTACGCCTTCGACTTCTCGGTCTGGGAGATCTTTGGCGCGCTGTGCACGGGCGGGCGCCTGGTGGTGGTGCCGTACTGGGTCAGCCGCTCGCCCCAGGACTTCCTGGCTTTGCTGCGTGCCGAGCGCGTAACGGTTCTCAATCAAACGCCCTCGGCCTTTGGGCAACTGGTTCATGCCGTGGAGCAGGATGAAGAAGGCGGCGCTGGCCTGTCCCTGCGCCAGGTGATCTTCGGTGGCGAGGCGCTGGAGCCCGAGAGCCTGAGGCCGTGGTTCGATCGCTTCGGGGACGAAAGCCCCCGACTCATCAACATGTACGGCATCACCGAGACCACGGTGCATGTGACGTACCGGGAGATCACCAAGACTGACCTTCAAGGAGGACGCAGCCCCGTCGGAGTGGCGATTCCCGACCTGGGCCTGTACGTGCTGGACGGCAGTCTGAACCTGCTGCCGCAAGGCGTGGCGGGCGAGCTGTTCGTTGTGGGCGCGGGCCTGGCGCGTGGCTACCTGAACCGGCAAGGCCTGAGCGCGGAGCGCTTCATCGCCAACCCCTTCACAGACGATGGCAGCAGGCTGTACCGCACAGGCGACCTGGTGCGCTGGAATGCGCAGGGCGAGCTGGAATACCTGGGCCGGGTCGATCAGCAGGTCAAGATCCGGGGCTTCCGCATCGAGCTGGGCGAAGTGCAGGCCCAGCTGCTGGCCCAGCCGGAGGTGCGTGAGGCCGTCGTGCTGGCCAGCCAGGGGCCGGGCGGTGCACGATTGGTGGCCTATGTCTCGCTGAACGAGGAAGTCGAAGACGGGCTGCTCAAGGAGCGGCTGGGTCAGGGGCTGCCCGACTACATGGTGCCTTCGGCCATCGTGGTGCTCGATGCGCTGCCGTTGACGGCCAATGGCAAGGTGGACCGCAAGGTCTTGCCCGAGCCCGAGCTGGCGGGTGCGCAGGCCTACGAGGCGCCGCAGGGCGATGTGGAGGCGATGCTGGCAGGCATCTGGGAAGAGGTGCTGGAGCTGGATCGTGTGGGGCGCAGCGACAACTTCTTCATGCTGGGCGGCGATTCCATCCTGAGCCTGCAGATCGTGAGCCGGACGTACCGTGCCGGCTGGCGCATCACGCCCCGGCAATTGTTCGAGCGGCAGACGGTGGCCGAACTCGCGGCCGTGGCAGAACCTGCGGACCAGCGCGCGGCGGTGGCGGGGACCCCGTCGGACGGGCAGCGTGGCCGCCTGGTGGACTTTTTCGATGCCCAGGCCCTGGCGGGCCTGCCGTTCGCCCAGGACGATGTGGAGGATGTCTATCCGCTCACTCCGACGCAGGAAGGCATGTTCTTCCATGCCATGGAGGCGCCGGGAACCGGTCTGTATGTCAATCAGCTCGGGGTGGACCTGTCCGGGGTCGATGCCGAGCGCCTGGCCCGCGCCTGGTCGGCCATGGTGCAGCGCCACGCCATACTGCGCACGGCCTTTGTCTGGCAGGCTGGCATGCAGCGACCGCTGCAGGTGGTGCTGCGCCAGGCAACGGCAAAGTTCGTGCAGCATGACTGGCGTGGGCTTGATGATGCGGTCGAGCGCGCGGACCGCCTGGGCAGGGAGGAGTTGTGCAGGGAGACCGACTGGATGGCTCCGCCGCTGGTCCGCATCCACCTGATCCGCATCTCGGACACGGGCTTCCGGCTGCTGTGGACACAGCACCACATCCTCACGGACGGCTGGAGCGATTCCCGGCTCTGGGGGGAATGGCTGCAGAGCTATGCGGGCGAGCAACTGCCCGCCCAGCCTCCCGCCTACGGGGACTTCCTGCGCTGGCTGCAGCGGCAGGATGCCGAGGCTGCCAAGGCCTTCTGGCAAGGGGAGCTGGCCGGGCTTGAGGGGCCGGTTCTGCTGGCCGACCCCCAGCAGCGCACCGGCACCGACGGCTATGCCAAGCTTTTCACGCGCCTGGATGCGCAGCGGACAGCCGCCCTCGTGGGCCTGGCCCAGCGCGAGCGCGTGACCATGAACACCCTGGTGCAGGCCGTCTGGTCGCTGGTGTTGCAGCGGCAGGCCGGCAGCCGGCAGGTCGTCTTCGGCGCCACGGTGGCCGGCAGGCCTGCAAGCCTGGAGGGCGCCGAGCAGATGCTGGGCCTGTTCATCAACACCATTCCGATCGCCGTATCGGTGCGCGCTGGGCTGTCCATCGGCGAATACCTGCGCGCGGTGCAGTCCGGCAATCTCAGGGCGCGGGAATTCGAGCACTCGGCATTGGCCGACATACAGCGCTGGGCAGGATCTGCGGGCAGGCCCCTGTTCGACAGCATCATCGTTTTCGAGAACCATCCGATGGACCAGACCATGAAGCGCCTGGACCAGTTCGGGCTGGAATTCGGTGCCGTGGCCGGCAGCGGCCTGACCGGCTACGCCATGGATTTGCAGGTCACCGTGGGTGAGGTGCTGGAAATCGAATACTGCTACGCGCGCCAGTCCTTCGACGAGGCCCGTGTGGCGGACATGCGGCAGCTGGTCGAGCATTTGCTGCACCAACTGTTGGTTCTGGATGCGGACCAGCCCCTGGGGCAGCTGGGGTGGCTGGGCGCTTCGCAGCAGGCCGGCATGCTGGCATTGGGCCGCTCCGAGTCGCAGGCTCCCCCGGGGCCGCGCAGCACGGTGCATGCGCTGATCGCGCAGCAGGCGAGCGCGCGGCCCGAGGCCATCGCCTTGAGGATGGGCGATGCGCACATGAGCTATGCACAGCTCGACGCCCAGGCCAATCGCCTGGCACGCCATCTGGTGGAGCTGGGAGTGGGGCCCGACAAGGTGGTCGGGGTGGCGCTGGAGCGCTCTATGGACATGGTGGTTGCCTTGCTGGCCGTGCTCAAGGCCGGTGGTGCCTACGTGCCGCTCGATATCTCCTATCCCTGCGACCGGCTGGCCTTCATGCTCCAGGACAGCGGGGCCATGCTTCTGATCAGCCAGAGCAGCGTGCAGCCCCGGCTGGCCGCGCTGCACGTGCCGACACTGCGCATGGAAGACGTTCCCTATGGCCAGCTGGAGGCGCACGGCTTGGCGCCGCGCTGCGACGCCGATCATCTGGCCTACGTGATCTATACGTCGGGCTCCACCGGGCTTCCCAAGGGCGTGGCAGTGTCCCACGGCCCGTTGGCCATGCACTGCCTGGCCACGGCGCAAATCTATGGGATGACGCCCGCATCCTGCGAGCTGCACTTCATGTCCTTCTCGTTCGACGGTGCCCATGAGCGCTGGCTGACGCCCCTGTGCGTGGGAGCCAGCCTGGTGCTGAGGGACGGCGAACTCTGGACGGCCGAGCAGTCCTATCAGGCGCTGCAACGCCATGGCGTGACCACGGCGGCCTTCCCGCCTGCCTACCTTGGCGAGATCGCCGATTGGGCCGCGCCGCGCGACGATGTTCCCGAGGTAGAACTCTATGTCTTTGGCGGAGAGGCCATGCCCAAGGCAGCCTACGACAAGGTGTCCACCCATCTGCGGCCGCGCTGGCTGATCAACGGCTATGGACCCACGGAAACGGTGGTGACGCCGTTGATCTGGCGCACCGGCGGCGATCAACGCTTCGAGTGCGCCTATGCACCCATAGGCAGGCCCGTGGGCGAACGTTCCGTCTACGTGCTGGACGAGGACATGCAGCTGTTGCCGGCCGGCAGGGTGGGCGAGCTGTATATCGGAGGCTACGGTCTGGCGCGCGGCTATCTCGGGCGCAGTGCACTGACCGCCGAGCGGTTCATCGCCAATCCGTTCGATGCGCAGGGCGGGCGCCTGTACCGGACCGGCGACCTGGTGCGCTGGATGGATGACGGCAATATCGAGTACATAGGCCGTGCCGACCATCAGGTCAAGATCCGGGGCTTCCGCATCGAACTCGGCGAGGTGGAGAAGGCCGTGCGCGCGCTGGCCGGCGTTGCCGATGCCGCCGTGGTCGTGCAGGAGGCTGCCTCGGGCCGTCAACTGGTGGCCTATCTGGTGCTGGACGGCCTGGCAGCGGACAACCGTGCAGGTCAGCGCATGCGCCAGCAGCTTTCCGAGCGCCTGCCGGACTACATGGTGCCGGCGCATTGCGTGCCGCTGCCCGCCCTGCCTCGTCTTGTCAGCGGCAAGCTGGACCGCCATGCGCTGCCCTTGCCCGCGGCCGATGGTGCGAGAGCTTTCGTGCCGCCCTCGACGGACGAGGCCCGTGCGCTGGCCAAGGTATGGCAGGAGGTGCTGGGCGTGGACCGGGTGGGCGAGACCGACAACTTCTTCGAACTGGGCGGAGATTCGCTGCTCAGCCTGAAGATGCACGCCAAGGTGCGCAAGCTCGGCAACCGGCGGCTGGATTTCAAGCTGCGCGATCTGTTGCAGCGGCCGACGATTGCAGCCCTGCTGGATCTGGGCACCGACCGGAAGACACGCGCTGCAGGCCTGATCGCTCTCAATGCCGTATGCGAGGGGGTGCCACCGCTTTTCTGCATCCATGCGGGCTTTGGAACCATCTTCGACTACCAGCCGCTGGCCAGGGCGCTCAACGGCGTGCGGACCGTGTATGCGATCGCCTGCCGCAGTCTGTCTGCGCCAGACCACCTGGACCATTCGCTGGAACAGATGGCCGATGACTACTGCCGCATGGTCCGCGCCGTTCAGCCCAACGGGCCCTACCACCTGCTGGGATGGTCATTGGGCGGCAGCCTTGTGGCCTTGATGGCATCCCGGCTGGAGGCCCAGGCCCAGACGCTGGGACTGCTGGGACTGGTCGATCCCTTCGTTCCCGAGGCCGGGCAGACCTCGTCCGATGACTGGTGGCCGGATTTCCTGGCCTTTGTGGGCCATCTGCTTCCCCATGCAGATATCGATGATGTGGCCGAGGTCCACACCATCTCCCAGCCCAGCGCGGACCTTCTGGCGGGTCCTCTGGGACGCGCTGCGGCCCGAGCAGGCGCACAGCTGGCCGAAGGCAGCGTACCCATGGAGGGGGCTGATCTGGCTCAGACCTTCATGACGGCGCTTCATCTGAAGCGCCTGTCATTGCAGGCAGAGAGGCTCAGGCCGGTGGCTGGCGCGGCGCAGCTGTGGTGGAGCGAGGGCCGCAATGCCAGCGACCGCACCAGGTTGCAGCAGCAACTGCAGCAGGACGATGTCCCGGGCACGGAGATCGAGGCAGACCATTTCTCCATGCTGCGGGATGCCGGCCTGCTTGCGCAGTTGCTCGAACTGCTGGCCTGCGAGTTCGAGCCCGGATGATCCGGCGCAGCCCCTTGGCGTGGGTCGCTGCGCCAAGGGGCTGCTGCGGGGCCGCCGGGCTCGCTGTGGCCTCCCCTGGCTGCCGCCCAATCGTCCGGGCAGAGCGTTGGCCAGGTCTTTGAATCCCCGTGGCGCCTGGCCTTGAATCCGACCAATCTGGCGGACAAGACCTATGCTTGCGGCTGCACGCACGACTGCTTCTGCGGCGAGCCGCGCAGGGTCATGGGTACGGCCACCTCCCGGTGGCAGTCCGCCACCAGGCATGGGCCACGGCCGGAGCGATCCGGCCGTGGTCTTTTGGTTTTTGCAGGCGCCGAAGGCGCCGTTCAGGGAGTCTGCAGCTGCACGGCGCCGCCGGCCTGCGGGCGCATCCTGCAGGGCCGGCCTCGCGGCAGTCCGTTCTACCAGCGATAGGTTGCCGTACCGATGACCCTGCGCGGTTCGCCGTAGAAGCAGCCGTAGGTGCAGTTGCCTATGTAGGTCTTGTCGGTGAGGTTGTTGACGTTCAGCGCAAGCCTCCAGGGGCCCGTGGTGTAGCTGACCATGGCGTCGAACAGCGTGAAGGCGGGCACGGGGTTGTTGGTCTGGCTGCGCGTGCTGCCCACGTAGCGCATGCCTGCGCCTATCTTCAGGCCCGGCAGGCCGAGGATGCCGAAGTTGTAGTCGCCCCAGATCGAAAGCTGGTTGTAGGGCACGCCCGGGGAGCGCAGGCCTTCCTGTTCGGGCTGCAGGGGACTTGCCTTGATGGTGGCTGCCTCCGTATAGGCATAGGCCAGGATGAGGTTGGCATTGCGGCCCACGGCGGTGCGGGCCTCCAGCTCGAAGCCGCGCGAGCGGACCTCTCCCTGCTGGATGCTGTAGGTCAGGGTGGGATCTTGCGGATCGGCGACGAGCACGTTCTGGCGCGTCAGCTGGTAGACGGCGGCCGAGATCATCGTATTGGAGCCCTTGGGCTGGTAGCGCACGCCGGCCTCATACTGCTGGCCCGTGGTCGGCTTGAAGCGCGAGCCCAGGCGGTCCCGGCCCGAGGTCGGTTCGAAGGATTCGCTGTAGCTCAGGAAAGGAGCCCAGCCGTTATCGGCCAGGTAGACCAGGCCGGCACGGCCCGTGAAGGCGTGGTCCTTCTCGTTGTCCACGGATTTCGCGCCGGTGAAGAAGCTGCTCTCGTCGTAGCGGACGGAGTCATAGCGTCCGCCCACCAGGACCACCCACTTGTCGTTGATCTTCATCTGATCCTGGGCATAGAGGCCCATGCGTTTGGCCGTGCTCTTCCAGGAATACGGGTTCTGTGTGATCTCGGTGCCCATGGGGCTTCCATAGACAGGGTTGTAGAGATCGATGTTGTCGATGCTGCGCGTGTAGCGCTCGCTTTCGTGGCGGGGTGCCGAATAATCGAAGCCCACCAGCATGGTGTGCCGCACGCTGCCAGTCTCGGCCTGGTATTCGAGCGAGGTATCGGAGACCACGGCGGAGGAGCGGTCCCACCGCGGTGCCACCCCCCTGTATGCCGTGGTGCGCTGGTCGGCCGCCAGGCCGGAGATCCAGATGGACGCGTATTCGTTGTCTGCCTTCATGTAGCGCAGGCTGTTCCTCAGCTTGACTCTGTCGTTGAAGGCGTGCTCGAACAGATAGCCGATGGAGAAGCGGTTCAGTTCGAACTTGTCGTAGCCTGGCTCTCCAACGAACAGGTTACGGGGTAACCGCCCGTTGATGTTGGGCAGGATGGTCCCTTCCTCGGGCAGGCCGTAAACATAGGCCGAACTGTCCTTCTGGTAATCGGCCAGGATGGTCAGCGAGGTCGCTGCATTGGGCTGCCACTTGAGCGCCGGCGCGATGAAGAGCCGGTCGTCGGGCGTGTAGTCCACGAAGGAATTGCTGTCGCGCTTGAGGAAGGTCAGCCGATAGGACCATTCACCGTCCTTGTCCAGCGGGCCGCCGAAGTCGCCGGAAACCTGTTTGCGGCTGAAGCTGCCGACTTCGACATTGAGCTCGTGCAGGGGGGTGGACGTCGGGCGCTTGCTCACCGTGTTGATGATGCCGCCGGGCGCGGCAGAACCGTAGAGCACCGATGCGGCGCCCTTGAGCAACTCGATGCGCTCCAGGCCGTAGGGCTCCTGCTGGCCGTTGAAGATGTTGACGGTGTACTTGGTGCCGTCGCGGTACTGGTTGCCGTTGCCGTCGAGCTGGAAGCCCCGCACGATCAGCGTGTCCGAAGTCCTGTCCAGGCCTTCGGAGCGGCTGACGCCGGCCACGTAACCGAGCGCGTCCTGCAGGTTCTGCGACTTGAGCACCTCGATTTCCTCGGCGCCGACGATGGAGATGGACTGCGGCGTTTCGATCAGGGGCGTATCCGTCTTGGTGCCCGTGGCGCTGCGTTTGGCCACATAGCCTTGCAAGGGGCCCGTCGGGCTTTCGCCCTCGTGCGCAGCCAGCACATTGACCACAGGCAGCGTGGTGCTGCCGCTCACCAAGCGCCGGATGGCGAAGCCTCCATTGGCCGTCCTGGATGCTTCCAGGGATGAGCCTGCCAGCATGTCCCTCAAGGCCTGCTCCACGCTGAGCTTGCCGGAAACGGCGCGGGAATTCAGCCCGGACACAAGGTCCCCGGCTGCAAACACCTGGGTCTGGGTCTGCCGGGAAAGCTCGTTGAGTGCCGTTGCCAGCGGCTGTGAGGGCACATGGATGTCGAAGGCCTGTGAAGGAGCCTGGGTGGCGGGTTGCGCGGCAGCGGGAAGAGCGCAGAGGGTGGTGGTGCCGAAGGCCGCGGCGAGCGCGGCGCTCAGCAGATGCTGTCTGGGCAGAGAACGCATGGTTGATGGTGTTCCGGGTGCATTGAATGAGAGCTATTCCTGAAGAGGCGCGGGCTCCCGTTCTTTCCCGGTTGCCACATGCCGCACTGCGAAGACGTATGGGCCGCCGAAACGAAGACAGTCTGTTGCAATTTTTTTGCACTGGCAGGCGCCCGAATGCCTGCCTGGAATGCTTTCAGAGCGCCTGCAACTGCACCCCGCCATCCGGCTGCGGGCGCACCCTCAGCGGCAGGATGGACGGCAGCACGGCCAGCAGGCCGGCCGAGTCATTGGCGCGAAAGCGCCCGGTCAGGCGCAGCGCGGCCACGCGCGCATCGGCGGCTTCTATGGGCTGGGTGCGGTAGGCGTTGACCGTGGCCAGGGCCTCGGCCAGCGGGGTGTTCTCGAAGACCAGCCAGCCCTCGCGCCAGGCGGACAGCGTGGCGGCATCGGCCTGGCGCACGGCCTCGGCCTGGCCGTTGCGGATGTCCACGATCTGGCCGGGCAGCAGGTCCAGCGTTGCCGCCGCCGGGCCCGTCGCATCCTGCGCATCCCTGCCCAGCACCCGGACCCTGACATGGCCATGCTCCACGCCCACGGTGACGGGGCCACCGCGGTCGCGCACGGTGAAGACCGTGCCCACGACCTCGATGCGCGCCTCGCGCGTGATGACCTCGAAGGGCCGGTCGGGATCGGGGGCCACTTCGAATCGCACTTCGCCCCGGGCCATGGACACGCTGCGGCGCTGGCGGTAGAGCGTCACGGCAATGGCGCTTTGGGGCGCCAGTTCCACCAGGCTGGCCTGCAGCGGCAGCTTGCCGTCGGCCAGAGTGATCTTGAGGATCTGCGAGTTGCGCGTGGCGTAGGCCGAGGTGTGTATGGGCTGCTGCCAGTACCAGTAGGCGCCCCGGCCCGCCAGCGCGCCTGTGCCCAGCAGCCCGGCGAAGGACAGCAGCAGCTTGCGGCGCCGGACGGCCTGGGTGGAGCGCGAGGCCCGGTCGGCCAGCAGGGCGGTTTCCTGGAACTGCTCGCGCAGGCCGCCGGACATGCCGCCCAGCAGGTTCCAGCGCAGGTGCGCCTCGCGTGCGGCGGCATCGTGCCGGGCTGATTTCCCGCGCCATTCGCCCAGGGTCAGGCGGGCCTGGTCGGCCACCGGGTCGGGAGCGATTTCGCTTTGAACGATCAGCGTCAGCGCATGCTCGACCATGCGCTCGCTAGGTGCACTTGCCATGGAAAGGGGGAGTCAGGATGCGTCGTCGGTCAGTGTACTGTTGTCGAAATCCATGGCGCTGCCCAGCGCATGGTCCTCGATCAGTTCGGAGCGCAGCTGGGCCAGCACGCGCGAGCAGTCCAGCGTGGCGCGCACCATGTGCTTGGCGACGGCCATTTCGGTGATGTTGAGCTGATCGGCGATTTCCGCGCGCGTGTAGCCATGGGCGCGAAAGAGGATGAAGACTTCGCGCCTGCGAGGCGGCAGGCCTTCCAGCGCCTGGACGACGCGGTTCAGGATCTGGCGCTGGGCGGCCAGGGTTTCGCTGGAGGGCGCACTGTGCTGCACCACCATTTGCTGGCGCGTCCATTCCTGGGCGGTCTTGCGCTTGCGCGCGTCGTCGATGCACAGATTGCGTGCCACGCGAAACAGCAGGGCGCGTGGGGATTCGATGCCGGCGTCGGGCAGGGTTTCGGCCTTCTTGCCGCTGCGCAGGCCCAGGGCGTGCACATAGACCCGCTCGAAGCTCGATTGCGCGATGTCGGCCGCATAGTGCGGATCCCTGAGATCGCGCGTGAGCTGGCGGCGCAGATCGCCATAGTGAGCCACGAGTTCCTGGATCAGGTCACGCATCCGGATACCTGCCTTTCCGCAAGGGCGATGGGTTGGAATCCCTGGGTCCGTACAGAGAAGGGCCTACCGGATGCTGCAACCCCGGCCAGGGCCGGGGCGGTGCAGCAGCGGGTATGGGATTCAGCGGCGCAGGTGATTCAAATTCAAATGCAAATGGTTTGCATTCAAATTATGGCATGGGAGATCCCTGCGCCATCATGCCCTGTGCGATCTTTCAATCCTGCAGCGCCAGCTGTTCTGTGCGCGCAACATCGGGTCTTTGGGCTTGCGCTGCCAGCAGGGCTTCACCGATTTCGCCGGTGCGCACCGAAGTGACGGACAGCAGGGTGTCGCTGAGGCCGTGGGAGCCCTCGCAGGCGCCCTGCAGGAAGATGGCGGGGCGAAAGTCCGGCGTGGTGTGCACCTGGTAGTCGCGGCTCACGGAGAAGTCGCCCAGGTAGGGGGCCAGCGGGTCCAGCAGGGTCTTGTGGTGCTCGCGCGCATAGCCGGTGGCCAGCACCACCACGTCGTAGCGCGATGCATGGTCGATGCCGCTGTTGAGATCGCGCAGCCCCAGGTGGATGCCGTCGCTTGCGGCGCGCACGTCCTGCACCTCGTGGCGGCGCAGGAAGCGGTGGCGCGTATCGCCGACGACCTTCTGTTCATAGAACACCTTGAAGATGCTCTCGATCAGCTCCAGGTCGGGACAGGCGTAGTTGGTGTGCCAGAACTCGCGCAGCAGGGCGCCGCGCTCGTCATGCGGGCGGCTGTAGACATGGTCCACGAAGTCGGCGTTGAAGATTTCGTTGACGAAGGGGCTGTCGTCCGAGGGGCGGATGGAGCGGGCGCGCATGACCAGGTCGATCTCGGCGGCGGCGTAGCGGCCGTGCAGGTCCATGAAGATTTCCGCTGCGCTCTGGCCCGCGCCCACGACGGCGATGCGCAGCGGCCTGGCATGCTCGGCAATGCTGCGCAGGTAGGCGCTGGAGTGGAAGACGCGCGCATCGCCGCGCAGGGGCTTGAACTGCTCGGGAATGCTGGGCGTGCCGCCGATGCTCATGACCAGGTTCTGGCCCAGGCGCTCATGCACGTTGCCGGCCGCATCGCGCGAGCGCACGCGCAGCAGCTCCACCTTGCCGTCGCGTTTTTCAGGCAGCACCTCGATCACTTCCTGGCCGTAGACGCAGCGGTCCTCGAACTTGGAGGCGGCCCAGGCCAGGTAGTCGTTGAACTCGTGGCGGCTGGGAAAGAAGGTCTTGAGGTTGATGAAGTCCTGCAGCCGGCCCTTCTCGTGCAGGTAGTTGATGAAGGTGAAGCGGCTGGTGGGATTGCGCAGCGTGGCCAGGTCCTTGAGGAAGGACACCTGCATGTGGGCCTGCTCGAGCAGCATGTCCCGGTGCCAGGCGAAGCGCGGCTGCTTTTCGATGAAGACGGGGTGCATGGCCCGCGCGGTGGTTTCGCGCTCCTTGAGGGCGATGGCCAGGGCAATGTTGGAGGGGCCGAAGCCGATGCCGATCAGCGGGTGGGTTTGCATGGAAGGTCCTTTCATTGGGTCGATGCGTCCAGTGCGTCCGGCGCGGCTGCGTCGGTCTGCGGTATCCACAAGGCGTCTGCGAAAAAGCGTTCCCTGAGCAGGACTCCCAGCACGGCGCGCTTGTGCGGGAAGTCGAATTCCTTGACCAGCGCATAGCCACAGCGCGGCAGGCTTTTGCGCATCTTGCGGTTGTCGGCGCGCGGCTCCACGACGATGCGCTGCGTGCGGCAGTCGTCCAGAAAGAGGTAGTGCGACAGCGAGGGCAGCCAGGCCGTCAGGTAGGGCTGGCCGCGAAACCGTGCCTCACCTACCAGCGCATGCCAGCCCCGGTCATGGTCGCCCGCGTCATAGAAGGGGGCGATGCGGTCTTCCTTGGCCCAGTAGGCCTCGAAGTAGCCGAAGGGCTCGCCGTCCAAGCAGCCGATGAGGCCCAGCGCATGCGGGTCGCCGGCCATGCGCTGCAGGTAGGCGCGGTGGTGGGCGAGGTCGCCGCTTTCCTCCCAGAAATGCGCGACGACCGGGTCGTTCATCCAGCGGTGGATGAGGGGCAGGTCGGCCTCGGGCTCCACGGTGCGAAAGCTCAGCGTGCGGCCCAGCCAGGGGATGAAGCGGCGGTAGACCTCGCCGCGCGGCTTGTGCAGGCGCACGGGGTGGCGCCGGCCTTCGCTGATCGTGTAGTGCAGCGCATAGGGTGGGCGCGGGCGGGGCAGCCACAGGGGCTGCTGCCACAGCACGCTTCTTGCCACGCACGGAGCCTGGCCCGGCTGCACTGTGGCAATGCTGTCGCGCAGGCCGGGCGGCAGCCGGGGCAGGGGCAGCTCGATGGCTTGCGCATCGGGATGCAGGCCAAAGCCTGCCTGCAGCGCGCCCAGCAGTTCATCCGCTTCGGGCATGCCCGAGCAGGGGCCCAGCCATTGCAGCTGCATCAGGCCTGGCGCGGCCGTGGGCGACAGGTTCCAGAGACTGTGCTTGCCGGGCCTGCCGGCATCCACGGACCCCGAACGCTCCAGGCGCAGCCGCTGTCCATCGCCGAAGACGCTGATCGTCTCGGCGCCGGCATGCGCAAGGTAGCTGGCGCCGGAGGCGTCTGGTGACGGTGTAGCGGTGGCTTCGACTGGACGCACGTGGACTCTTTCAGATGGAGTGCCCCGCGTGCGGGACACGGGTCGGGGCTCGGGCAAGGGCACAAGGGGCGCAAGGGGCGCAAGGGGCACAAAGGGGCACAAAGGGGCACAAGGCAGCCTCATGACCGGGATGACGCGCAGGCGCGGCAAATGTTCATGCCAGGGCCGGGCTGCGGGCCGCCTGGAAGGCATGGGCCAGTGCCTTGCAGAGCCGGTCGCGCAGCACCTCGGTCTCTTCGGTGAGGGCGCCCAGCCGCGCAAAGTCATGGACCATGCCGGCGTAGATCTGCAGGTCCACGGCCACGCCGGCGGCCTGCAGCCGCTCGGCATAGCGCTTTCCTTCGTCGATCAGCGGGTCGTACTCGGCCAGCACCATCAGCGTGAGTGCCAGCCGGCCCAGGTCGGATGCCTGCAGGGGGGCAAAGCGCCAGTCCTGCCGGTCCGCATCGCTGCGCAGGTACTGGCCGAACATCCAGGCCAGGGTGTCACCTTCCAGCAGATGGCCGGTGGCCAGGCGCGCATGCGAGTCACTGTCCTGCTGCGCTGCCGTGCAGGGGTAGAGCAGCAACTGCAGCAAGGGCTGGGGCATGCCCGCGTCGCGTGCGGCGATGCACAGGGCCGTGGCCAGCGTGCCCCCGACGCTGTCGCCGCCAATGGCCAGGCGCTGCGCGTCCAGGCCATGGCGGCCGCCGTGCTCCAGCAGCCAGGCCAGGGCGTCCTCTGCGTCGAGGAAGGCTGTGGGAAAGCGGTGCTCTGGCGCCAGCCGGTAGTCGATGGCCAGCACATTGCAGGGCGTGCCCAGCGCCAGGCTGCGGCACAGGCTGTCATGCGAGTCGAGCCCGCCCAGCACATAGCCGCCGCCGTGAAAGAACAGCAGGCAGGGCGCGGCTGTGTGTCCAGGGGCTGCGCGGTAGAGCCGGGCACGGATACGCGCGCCGTCGCGCGTGGGCAGATCCAGGTCCTCGGTGGGCAGATCGTCGCCCGGCAGGTCCAGCGCCAGCGTGGCGTTGTCGTAGGCGGCGCGCGCCTGCGCTGCCGTCATCTGGCTCATGCGCGGGCGGCTGGATGCCTGGGCGTTGGCGAGTTCAAGAAATGCTTGCAGGTCGGGGTGGAGAGCCATGGCGTCCTTCGGGTGTGCGGCAGACAAGGCAAAGCGGGCCGGTGCAGGGCAGGCGCCCGCGCTGCCCCTTCTTCGTGATGACGCAGGGCGGCGGAATTTGTTCATCGCCTGGGCGGTGAACATTTCTGGCGCACGCACGTCTTGCAGGGAGTAGGGAGTGCTCGCCGTGCGCCGCGCTCCAGGAAACGCCGGGCCGCGCCGGCATTGCAAGGTCATGCGCCCATGGGCGCCAGAGGAATCCCTTATGGAAAACGCCAGCCGACCGCCCTCCGAGGTACTGCGCCTGCTCAGGCCCTTCCTGCCGTGGATGGCGCTGTCCGTGGTCACGGGCATTTGCGCGGGTGGGGCCACGGTGGCGCTGCTGGCGACCATCAACCAGGTGCTCAACCGGCCCGGCGGATTGGCCGGCGGGCTGCTGCTGACCTTCATCGCCCTGTGTGCCACCGTGCTGGTGTGCCGGGCCACGTCCGACATGTCGGGCAATTTCGTGGGGCAGCGCCTGGTGGCACAGCTGCGCAAGGAACTGGCCGGCAAGATCCTGGCTGCGCCCATCGATGCGCTGGAGCGCTACCGCACGCACCGCCTCATGCCCGTGCTCACGCAGGACGTGGACATGATCAGCGACGTGGCCTTCGTGCTGGCCTCCAACGTGATCGCCCTGGCCATTGCGCTGGGCTGCCTGGCCTACCTGGCCCTGCTGTCGCCGCCGCTGTTTGCCATGCTGGTGGTGGCGCTGGTGCTGGGCGTGAGCCTGCAGGCGCTGGCGCAGTCACGCGGCGTGGCGGGGTTCTGGAAGGCGCGCGATCACGAGGAAGTGCTGCACAAGGCCTACCGCGCCATCAGCGAAGGCGCCAAGGAGCTGCGCATGCACCGCGCGCGCCGGGGCCGCATCTTCGACGGGCAGATTGGCTCCACCGTGGATGCCATCCGCCGCATCAACAGCCGCGCCATCAACACCTATGTGCTGGCCTCGGCCTTCGGTTCGGCGCTGTTCTTTCTGTTGATCGCTCTCATCCTGGGCTGGGCGGCGCTGCGCACCACCGAGCCCGTGGTGCTCAGCGGCTTCGTGCTGGTGCTGCTGTTCCTCAAGGGCCCCATGGACCAGATCGCAGGCGCGCTGCCCAACCTGGGCCGTGCCAAGGTGGCGCTGCAGCGCATTGCCGACCTGTCGGCGCGCTTTGCCAGCCCCGAGCCGCACCTGCACCTGGACAGTCCACCCGGCGAGGTCCGCCTGGACCACGGCCTGGAGCTGCGGGGCGTGCGCTATGCCTTCGATGCGCCCGAAGGCGGCAAGGCCTTCGAGATCGGCCCCATCGACCTGACGCTGGGCAAGGGCGAACTGGTCTTTGTGGTGGGCGACAACGGCTCGGGCAAGACCACGCTGATCAAGCTGCTGCTGGGCCTGTACGCGCCCCAGCAGGGCGAGATACTGCATGACGGCCAGCCGGTCACGGCCCTGGCGCGCGACGACTACCGCCAGCTGTTCACCACGGTGTTCTCGGACTTCTACCTGTTCGAGGACCTGGTGGCCGGCGGCGAAGAGGGCCAGGCCGCCGCGCTGCCCGAGGCCGCGCTGCCCTACCTGCAGCGGCTGGAGATCGCCCACAAGGTCAGTGTGCGCAACGGCAGCTTCAGCACCATCGACCTGTCCACCGGCCAGCGCAAGCGCCTGGCCCTGGTCCACGCCTATCTGGAGGGCCGGCCCGTGCTGGTCTTCGACGAATGGGCGGCTGACCAGGACCCTAGCTTCCGCCACCTGTTCTACACCGAGCTGCTGCCCGAGCTGCGCGCCAGGGGCCACCTGCTGGTGGTCATCTCCCATGACGATCGCTACTTCCACCTGGCCGACCGCATCGTGCGCATGGAGGCCGGCCGCATGGTCCTGCCGCAAGACGGGGCGCAGCCGGTGGCGGCCAGCCCGGCCGGACTGGCCAGTCAAGGCGCGCTGGCCGACATCTGAATTCCTGCTGAATCCACGAACATGGCAAAGACAAAACTCGTCTACATCTGGTCCCTGAGAAACGCCGCCGCCGACCAGGCCGGGCAGCACATCGCCTACAAGGGCGCAACGCGCTACATGAAGTCGCCGCTCGAATACCTGGGCGAGTTGCTGGACACCAGCCCGCTGGGCGATATCTACAGCCTGGAGGCCGTGATCCACGACGACGACGAGGCCTCGCCGCGCGACCGCGAAAAAATCGGCGACTACGGCTTCAGCTACCAGCCGGGCGGTCGCTGGTTCTATCCGCCGGACCTGCGCATCCAGGGGCGCAGGGTCAATGACCTGCTCATGGCCGTGCCATCCTCCTACCGGCGCCTGCCGCTGAACGATCCGCAGCGCGCCGCGGGCAAGCAGATGTTCGAGGCGCAACTGCAGGACAGGCTGGTGCAGCTGGGTGCCGAGCGGGTGGTGCTGGACGGCCTGCTCGTCATCCTGGACCGGCTCGTGCGGCCCGGGGCCCTGTTCCACCGCAGGATCGCCAACATCCACCCCGGCATCACGCGCCTGGAGTCACCCTATGAACGCCGGGGCGCCTGTGCCACGCTGGACGCGCTGCATGGCGCGCAGGGCTACAAGATCGTGGACTGGAAGACCATGGAACAGCGCCCGGTCCCGCCCCTGTTCAAGACCGGCGCATCCTTTCACTACGTGGACAACGGCATCGACTCCGGCGAAGTCATCGCCGACGTGCTGGGCACCGACATCGATCCCCAAGACACGATTCTTGAGCTGCGCTGGAACAACTTCCAGCACAGCCTGTTCCCTGCATTGCGAAAGGGGCTGGAGATGATGGCCAAAGAGCCTGCACGCACCATGGCCTGACAACGCGCGTATCTCCAAAAACGGCGCGGCCCAACGCGAGGGACACCGAGCAAGGGCCTATGCCGGCCGCGCCGCCCCGCCGCTAGGGTGTCGTCCCCCTCCCGCGCGAAGCGCGTAGAGAGGGGGAAGCGGCGCAGCCGCTCAGGGGGTGCTTACTTCGGCGCCAGACGAATGGCCCCATCCAGCCGGATCACCTCGCCATTGAGCATGTCGTTGTCCAGGATGTGGCGCACCAGCTTGGCATAGTCCTGGGGCGTGCCCAGGCGGCTGGGGAAGGGCACGCCGGCGGCCAGCGCGTCCTGCACTTCCTGCGGCATGCCGAACAGCATGGGCGTGCCGAAGATGCCGGGAGCAATCGTCATGTTGCGGATGCCGTTGCGCGCCAGATCCCGCGCAATGGGCAGCGTCATGCCGACCACGCCGCCCTTGGACGCCGCATACGCCGCCTGGCCGATCTGGCCGTCGTAGGCGGCCACGCTGGCCGTGGAGATCAGCACGCCGCGCTCGCCCGTGCTCTCGGGCTCGTTGGCCGACATGGCGGTGGCGGCCAGGCGGATCATGTTGAAGCTGCCGATCAGGTTGACCGTGATGGTCTTGGAAAACAGCGCCAGGTTGTGCGCGCCGTTCTTGCCCACGGTCTTCTCGGCCGGCGCAATACCTGCGCAGTTGACCAGGCCTGCCAGCTTGCCCAGGCTCACGGCCTTGTCCACCACGGCCTGGCCATCGGCTTCCTGGCTCACGTCGCATTTGACGAAGACGCCACCGATCTCGCGCGCCACGGCTTCGCCCTTGTCCGCCTGCATGTCGGCAATCACCACCTTGCCGCCCTCGGCCGCCAGCATGCGCGCCGTGCCTTCGCCCAGCCCGGAGGCGCCGCCCGTGACGATGAATACCCGGTCCTTGATCTGCATGGAATGTCTCCTTGGTTATCTGACGTTGACGTAAACGTAACTCTCAAATTATGCATGCAGCCCCGGCCGCAGCCATGCCGCGCCCAAGAAAAAGCCCGGCAGTGCCGGGCTGGTGATGGGCGCGATGGGGGTTACTGGAACCCGGCACGGTCCAGCATTTGCTGGACCTTGGTCATGTTCTTGCCCACGGCCGTGATCGGGATGGTCTCGCTCTTGAAGGGCTTGCCGCCGGTCATTTCCTTGAGTGCGGGGTTGTCCAGCTCCACGCCCTTGGCTGCGGGCCACTCGTTGTTGCCGTTGGCAAAGTAGTTCTGGGCGGCGGGGCTGGCCAGGTACTCCAGGAACTTGACGGCGTTGTCCTTGTTCTTGGCATGGCGTGCCACGGCGCCGCCCGCGATGTTCAGGTGCGTGCCCCAGCTGGACTGGTTGGGGAAGACCACGCCGATCTTGCCGACCACGGCCTGGTCCTCAGGCTTGCCCGAGCGCATCATGCGCGCCAGGTAGTAGCTGTTGGTCACGCCGATGGTGCATTCGCCCGAGGCCACGGCCTTGATCTGGTCGGTGTCGCCACCCTTGGGCGGGCGGGCCAGGTTGGCCTTCATGCCCTGGATCCAGCCTTCGGCCTTCTGGTCGCCCATGTGCTCGACCACGGTGCCGAACAGGCTCAGGTTGTAGGGGTGCGAGCCCGAGCGGATGCACAGCTGGCCCTTGAACTTGGGGTCGGCCAGCGATTCGTAGTTCTGCACGTCGGCGGGCTGGACCTTGGCCTTGTTGTAGACGATGACGCGGGCGCGTGTGGACAGGCCGAACCAGCTGATGCCATCGGCCGTGGGCTGGGCGCGCAGGTTGGAGGGGATGGCGTCTTCCAGCAGCTTGGAGTGGATGGGCTGGAACAGGCCATCGACCTCGCCGCGGTACAGGCGTGCGGCATCGACCAGCAGGATCACGTCGGCCGGCGAGGCCTGGCCCTCGGCCTTCAGGCGCGCAATGATGCCGGCGTCGTCGCCGTCCACGCGGTTGATCTTGATGCCGGTGGCCTTGGTGAAGCCGTTGTACAGCTCCTCGTCCGTGGAGTAGTGGCGCGCGGAGTAGAGGTTGACGACCTGGGAGTCGGCAATGGCTGTGCCGGCAGCCACCAGGGCGCAAGCGGCAAACAGGGCTTTCAGGGATTTCGACATGAAGACAGGCCTCTCTTTGTTGGCAAAGCGCGATGATAGGTCAAACGCGAATTGTTCTTAATAAAGGGTGGGGCCCGTCTAAGGGCTTGTGCGCGGTGGTCCCTGGTGGGCCGCGAGCCCTGGCGCGCGAAAAAGCGCACGAAAAAAAAACCCAGTCCAAAGACTGGGTTTGAAAGGATCCAGAAACGGGGGTTTCAAGAGGATCCAAGGAGACAACTGGTCAGGTCTTTCGACCCGGGATGCGTGCAATTATGCGGGTAATCACTGATTCTTGCACACAGCCCTGTTGTAAGACAGCGTGATCAACGCTTGCGGGTCTGGGCCGACTGGACGGCTTCGTTGGCGGTGTTGGTCACGGCCGTGAAGTTGGCTTCCGCCAGGTCCGAAGCCTGCTTGACGGCCTTTTGCACCGACTCGAAGGCATTGTTGGCAGCCGACACGGCGCTCTTCATCACGGCAACGGCGGTTTCGGAACCGGCGGGTGCGTTCTTGGCCGTGGTGTCCACCAGGGCGCTGAAGTTCTTTTGCAGGTCGGAAGCCTGGCTTTCGAAGGTCTTGGCCAGTTCGGCGCCGGTGCCGCTGGCGATGTCGTACAGGTGACGGCTGTAGGCAGCGGTCTTTTCAGCCAGGGGCTGGAACAGGTTGGCCTGCAGCGACAGCAGTTCCTGTGCGTCCTTGACGCTCAGGACAGCCTGGGTGTGCTGGGCAGCTTCGGTCAGTGCGGCGCGCGAGGCGGTCACATTCAGTTCCACCAGCTTTTCAACGCCTTCGAAGGCCTTGCTCGTCAGGCCGAACAGGGTTTCCAGGTTGGCCTTTTGTGCGCTCAGGATTTGGTCAGGGGTCAAGCTCATGTCAGTCTCCAGAAAAACGGACCACAGGGGTCTCGGGTTACGGGGAATTGCCTGCGCTGACCTGACTGAATGTCATGTTGCAGTGCAGCATGGGTCTTATTGTAGGGATTGCAAAAAAGGAATCAAGTACCTGATGCTGCGGTGCAGCAAAAAAATTCGGAAAGCTGTGGGTTTTTTGTAAGTCTTTGATTTTGAATTGGTTTTATGTCGGTTTGACGACATTTTTCAGTTGGCATGCTTACTCGCTTGGCGAGTGATTGGCAGCAGTGCGCGTCGTGATGGCGACAGTGGCCGGGGACAGGGCGCATTCGGCCGGCGGCACAATGGCCGCCATGAATGAATCGCCCCCGAGCCGCCCCGCGCCGCAGCCCCGTTCGGCCTATGCGGCATTCCGACGCATCAGCACGCGCTGGTCGGACAACGATGTCTACGGGCACGTCAACAACGTCGTCTATTACAGCTGGTTCGATACGGCGGTGAATGCCCATCTGATAGAGCAGGGCGCGCTGGACATTCATGCGGGCGAGACGATAGGACTGGTCATAGAGACCCAATGCAATTACTTCGCCCCGCTGGCCTTTCCGCAGGAGGTGGAGGCCGGCATCCGCGTGGCCCGCATCGGCGGCTCCAGCGTGCGCTACGAGGTGGGGCTGTTTGCGCAGGGTGAGCCGCTGTCGGCCGCAGCCGGGCATTTCGTCCATGTCTATGTGGACCGGCAGACGCGCCGGCCTGCCCAGATTCCGCAGGCGCTGCGCCGGGTGCTGGAGCCGCTGCTGCGCGGTTGATGGCGTTCGGGGCGCATGCAAGGCGCCCGCTCGCAGCGCGGCGGCGTGTGGATGGCCTACACTCGAAAGCTGTCTGCCATCTGACCGCTTGGGCGCTTACCGCCCGGCTCTGTCCATGATCATCACCAGCCTGCTCGATACCGACCTGTACAAATTCACGATGATGCAGGTGGTGCTGCACCAGTTCCCCGGGGCACAGGTCGAGTACCGTTTCAAGTGCCGCAATCCCGGCGTGCAGCTTGCGCCCTATGTGAACGAGATCCGGGCCGAGATCCGCTCGCTGTGCAGCCTGCGGTTCCAGGATGCGGAGCTGGCCTACCTGAGCTCGCTGCGCTTCATCAAGAGCGATTTCGTCGATTTCCTGAGCCTGTTCCACCTCAACGAGAAGTGCGTCACGGTGCAGGCGCTGCCCAGCGGCGAGATCGACATCACCATCCGCGGGCCCTGGCTGCACACCATCTTGTTCGAGATTCCCGTGCTGGCCATCGTCAACGAGGTGTACTTCCGCAACACCCAGCCGGTGCCCGATTTTCCCGAGGGCCGGCGCCGGCTGGATGCCAAGATCGCGCTGCTGCAGCAGCCGGGCCTGGAGCAGCTCAAGATTGCCGACTACGGCACGCGCCGCCGTTTTTCGCGGGCCTGGCATGAAGAGGTGCTGCGCGTGCTGTGCGCACGCCTGGGCCGGCCCGGCGCATCCGCGGAGTCCGAGGGGCAGTTCGCGGGCACCAGCAACGTGCTGTATGCCATGAAGCTGGGCGTGCGGCCCCTGGGCACGCTGGCCCATGAATACCTGCAGGCCTGCCAGTCGCTGGGCCCGCGCCTGCGCGACAGCCAGATCTTCGGCTTCGAGTCCTGGGCGCGCGAGTACCGGGGCGACCTGGGCATTGCGCTGTCGGACGTCTACGGCATGTCGGCCTTCCTGCGCGATTTCGACCTGTACTTCTGCAAGCTCTTCGATGGCGCGCGCCATGACAGCGGGGACCCGTTCGAGTGGGGCGAGCGGCTGCTGGCCCACTACCGCGCCAACCGCATCGATCCGCTGACCAAGACGCTGATCTTCAGCGACGGCCTGACGGTGCCGCGCACCATCGAGCTGTTCCAGCGCTTCCACGGGCGCTGCCAGCTGGCCTTTGGCATCGGCACCAACCTGACCAATGACCTGGGCGACGCGCCCGACCATGTGCCGCTGCAGATCGTCATCAAGATGACGCGCTGCAACGGCCAGCCCGTGGCCAAGCTCTCGGACACGCCGGGCAAGAGCATGTGCGACGACGAGAAATACCTGGCCTATCTGCGCCAGGTGTTCGAGATCGCGGCGCCCGCGGCACAGACTTGATCGCTGCGCGGCCCGCTGCCAGGAGGGGACAGTGAATACAGAACAAAGAGGAGACGGGACCATGAAGGCCTTGCGTGGATTGTTGGTGCTGCTTGTCGCCAGCGTGCCCTCCTGGGCCCTGGCGGCCGAGATCGATGGCGGCCAGCTGTCGGTGCTCTGGGGCGTGCCCTTTGCGGGCATGCTGTTGTCCATCGCCCTGGTGCCGCTGGTGGCGCCCCATTTCTGGCATCGGCATTTCGGCAAGTTGACGGCGGCCTGGGCGCTGGCCTTCCTGCTGCCCTTTGCAGCGGTGTTCGGTGCGGGTGCGGCCCTGGCCAACTTGGTGCATGCGCTGCTGGCCGAGTACCTGCCCTTCGTGATCCTGCTGACGGCGCTGTACACGGTGTCTGGCGGCATCTATGTGCGCGGCAATCTCAAGGGCTCGCCGGGGCTGAACACGGCCATCCTGGCCATCGGCGCCGTGCTGGCCAGTTTCATGGGAACCACGGGCGCATCGATGCTGCTGATCCGGCCGCTGCTGCGCGCCAACGACAACCGCAGGCACCAGGTGCATGTGGTGGTGTTCTTCATCTTCATCGTCTCCAATGCCGGGGGCTCGCTGACGCCGCTGGGCGACCCGCCGCTGTTCCTGGGCTTTCTCAAGGGCGTGGACTTCTTCTGGACGGTGCGCCACATCTTCACCGAGACCCTGTTCCTGGTCGGCGTGCTGCTGGCGCTGTTCTACGCGATCGATACCTGGCTGCTGCGCAAGGCCGGCGAGGCGGACCTGCCCGATCCCACGCCCAGCATCGACGCCTCGGGCCGCGCCAGCCGCCTGGGCTTCGATGGCAGCGTGAACTTCGCGCTGCTGCTGGCCGTGGTGGCCCTGGTGCTGATGAGCGGCCTGTGGCGCACCGATGCGGGGCTGGTGCTGGCCGGCACGCATGTGGGCCTGCCGGGGCTGGTGCGCGATGCTGGGCTGATCGTGGTGGCGCTGCTGTCCCTGCGGCTCACGCCGCGCAGCGTGCACCAGGCCAACGAATTCGGCTGGGGGCCGATGCAGGAAGTGGCCAAGCTGTTCGCGGGCATCTTCCTGACCATCATCCCCGTGATCGCCATGCTCAAGGCGGGCACGGGCGGGCCGTTCGGCGCCATCGTGGGTGCCGTCACGCGCGCCGACGGCACGCCCGATCCGCTGATGTACTTCTGGGCCACGGGTCTGCTGTCCTCCTTCCTCGACAACGCGCCGACCTACCTGGTGTTCTTCAACACCGCAGGGGGCGACGCCGCGCAGCTGATGACCACGATGGCCTCCACGCTGGCGGCCATCTCCGCGGGCGCGGTGTTCATGGGTGCCAACACCTATATCGGCAACGCGCCCAACCTGATGGTCAAGGCCATTGCCGAGGAGCGCGGCGTGAAGATGCCCAGCTTCTTCGGCTACATGGCCTGGTCGCTGGGCATTCTGGTGCCGCTGTTCGTATTGATGAGCTTCATCTGGTTCCGCTGAAGAACCGCCTCCCGCCAAGACAAGGAAAGAGACAGACATGGCAAGCAAACCCCGCATCCTGATCGCCCGCGCCATCCCGCCCGAGGTGGTGCGCAAGCTGGAGCAGCACTTCGAGGTCGAGTCCAACCAGGACGACGTGGTCTGGAGTCCGCAGGAGCTGGCCGCGCATCTGCAGGACAAGGACGGCGTGCTGACCACAGGCTCGCAGACCATCGATGCGGCACTGCTGGCGGCCTGCCCGCGCCTGAAGGTCGTGGCCAACATGGCCGTGGGCTACAACAACTTCGACGTGCCCGCGATGACGGCTGCGGGCGTGCAGGGCACGAACGCGCCCGACGTGCTGACCGAGACCACGGCCGACTTCGGCCTCGCCCTGCTCATGGCCACGGCCCGCCGCGTGACCGAAAGCGAGCACTACCTGCGCGCCGGAAAGTGGAACTCCTGGCGCTACGACCTGTTCGCCGGCTCGGAAGTGCACGGCAGCACGCTGGGCATCATCGGCATGGGCCGCATCGGCCAGGGCATTGCCCGGCGCGGTGCGCATGGCTTCGGCATGAAGGTGGTCTATCACAACCGCTCGCGCCTGTCGCCCGAGCTGGAAGCCGAATGCAAGGCCGGCTACGTGGGCAAGGACGAACTGCTGGCCATGGCCGACCATGTGGTGCTGGTGCTGCCCTACACCAAGAAAAACCACCACACCATAGGCGCGGCCGAGATCGCAAGGATGAAGCCCACGGCCACGCTGATCAACATCGCCCGTGGCGGCATCGTCGATGACGCGGCGCTGGCCAGGGCGCTGCGCGACAGGACCATTGCCGCCGCCGGCCTGGACGTGTTCGAGGGCGAGCCCTCGGTCCATCCCGACCTGCTGACCGTGCCCAATGTCGTGCTGACCCCGCACATCGCCAGCGCCACCATGGGCACGCGCAGCGCCATGGCCGAGCTGGCAGCCGACAACCTGATCGACTTTCTGAGCGGCAAGGGCCCGCGCACGCCCGTCAACCAGCCCGAGGCGGCGGCCGCAGGCGCGCGCGCCAAGGCCTGAGTGCCGTATTCCGACAATCGCGGGAAGGCAGGCCCTGGCCGCTTCCCGCTGCATGGAGCTGAAGCAAGATCTTGACCCAGATATCCGGAGTGTGGTGGGCGGCATGGGCCGTGCTGCTGTTGGGGCAGGCGGCCGTGATCTGGCTGCTGTGCAGGCGCTCGGCGCAGCGCGATGACGGGGTGGCGCCGCAGCAGTTGCTGCAGGCGCTGCAGATGCTGGATGTGCGGCTGCAGCAGCTCGAGCGCGGCGCCCAGGCCACGCAGATGGCCGTGGCCAAGAGCGACGGCGGTCTGGACCGCGTGTCGCAGCAACTGCAGGCCCATCTGGCCCAGGCCCAGCTCGATGCACAGGCCGCGCGGCGCGAGCAGGGCGAGGCGCTGGCAGCCTTTCGCATGGAACTGGGCCGGCTCACGGTGCGCCTGGCCGCCGACAGCGCCCAGGCCCGCGAGGCCCAGGGCGAAAGCACGCAGCGCTTCAACGCCCATGTGCAGGAGCGTTTCGAGGCGCTGGCGCAGACCACGCGCAGCACGCTGGACTCCCTCAAGAACGACATCCAGCAGCAGCTGGGCGGGCTGGCGCAATCCAGCCAGGTCCATGCCGAACAGCTGCGCGGCACGCTCAACGAGCGCCTGGCCACCATCCAGTCGGACAACGCGGCGCGGCTGGAGGAGATGCGGCGCACGGTGGACGAGAAGCTGCATGCCACGCTGGAGCAGCGCCTGGGCGAATCGTTCAAGCTGGTCAGCGACCGGCTGGAGCAGGTGCACAAGGGCCTGGGGGAGATGCAGACACTGGCCGGCAGCGTGGGCGACCTCAAGCGCGTGATGACCAATGTGAAGACGCGCGGCACCTGGGGCGAGCTGCAGCTGGGCGCCATCATCGAGAACGTGCTCACACCCGAGCAGTACGCGCGCAACGTCAAGACCGTGCCCGGCAGTGACGACATGGTGGAGTTCGCCATCCGCCTGCCCGGGCGCAGCGACGAGACGCCGGTCTGGCTGCCCATCGATGCCAAGTACCCGGTCGAGCAATACCAGCGCCTGCTCGACGCCCAGGATGCGGCCGACAAGGCGGCCATTGCCTCCGCCGGCAATGCCTTCGAGGCATCGATCAAGTTCGAGGCCCGCAAGATCCATGGCAAGTATGTGAGCCCGCCCCACACCACGGACTTTGCCGTGCTCTACCTGCCCACTGAAGGCCTGTTTGCCGAGGTCATGCGCCGCCCCGGCCTGGTCGAGGCCGTGCAGAACGGCTGCCGCGTGATGGTCACCGGCCCGGCCAACCTGGCTGCCATGCTCAGCAGCCTGCAGATGGGCTTCAAGACGCTGGCCATCGAAAAGCGATCGTCCGAGGTCTGGGCCGTGCTGGGCCAGGTCAAGACCGAGTTCGCCAAGTTCGGCGAAGTGGTGGATGCCACGCGCAAATCCATCGATGCCGCCGCCAAGCGCTTCGAGCAGGTGGGTGTTCGCACGCGCGCCATCCAGCGGCAATTGCGCGATGTGCAGGAGCTGCCCGCGCCGGCCTCGAGCGCAGGGCTGCCCGGTCTGCCGGACGACAAGGACACGGCGGCAGGCATGGTGCCAGGGTCGGAGCAGGACTGAGATGAATCTGGCGCTGTTCAAAGTCATCATGGCCCAGGTCAGCGTGCACGCCACCATGGCCGGCATGCGGCTGGCCGCGCCTTTGCTGGCGCTGCAGCAGGGCTACAGCGCGGCGGCCGTGGGGATCTTGCTGGCGCTGTTTGCGCTGACCCAGGTGTTCCTGGCGCTGCCGGCCGGGCGCTTTGCGGACAAGCATGGTTTTCGCAAGCCGTTTTTCCTGTCCATGCTGGCGGCCAGCGGCGGCTGTGCGCTGGCGCTGGCGTTTCCGGTCTATCCCGTGCTGTGCCTGGTGGCGCTGCTGACGGGCGGTGCCAGCGGCGCGGTGGTGATTGCCGTGCAGCGCCATGCGGGGCGGGTCACCCACGATGCGTTGGCGCTCAAGAAGGTGTTCAGCTGGCTGGCCATAGGTCCGGCCATCTCCAATTTCATCGGGCCCTTCAGCACCGGGCTGCTGATCGATCACGCGAATTTTGGCGGCGAGGGCAGCACCATGGGCTACCGCGTCGCCTTCGGCCTGCTGGCCCTGGTGCCCGTGCTGGCCTGGAGCTGGGTGCGCCACACGCAGGAGCTGCCGCCCGTGCGTGCGCCCATCGGCGGCCCCAAGCAGCATGCCTGGGACCTGCTGCGCGACCGTAACTTCCGCAACCTGCTGCTGGTCAACTGGCTGCAGTCGGCGTGCTGGGATGTGCACACCTTCGTGCTGCCGCTGCTGGGCCATGAGAAGGGGTTGAGCGCCTCGGTCATCGGCACGCTGCTGGGCATTTTTGCCGTGGCGGCCGCCGCCATCCGCCTGGCCATGCCGCTGGTGGCCGAGCGCCTGCGCGAAGGCGCCGTGATCTCCGGCGCCATGGCCATCACCGCCTTCGTATTTGCGCTGTACCCCTTCATGGACTCGGCACTGACCATGGGCGTGTGCTCGGTGCTGCTGGGCTTTTCGCTGGGCTCGGTGCAGCCCATGGTCATGAGCATGCTGCACCAGATCACGCCCGAGCACCGCCATGGCGAGGCGCTGGGCCTGCGGCTCATGGCCATCAATGCCTCCAGCGTGGCCATGCCCGTGCTGTTCGGCTCGGCGGGGGCGCTGATCGGCGTGTCTGCGCTGTTCTGGGTGGTGGGCGCGGCCGTGGCCTCGGGCATCCGCACGGCCTGGTTCATGGGGCTGCCGCCGCGCAAGCCGGAATGAAAAAGGCGACCTGCGCCTTGGTGCGCAGATCGCCTTGCGAAGCGGCGGCGGCCTGCCGGCCGCTGCGGCTTACCAGCCGCCAGCGTGGAACTGCTTGATCAGCGCCCAGGCCTCCACCGGATCATCGGTATAGCGGAACAGCTGCAGGTCCTTGGGCGAGATCGTGCCTTCCTCGATCATCAGGTCGATGTTGAGCAGCCGCTTCCAGAACTCGGTGCCGAACAGGATCACGGGCACGGAATGCGTCTTGCCGGTCTGCATCAGGGTCAGCACCTCGAACAGCTCGTCCAGCGTGCCAAAGCCGCCGGGGAAGGCCACCAGGGCCTTGGCGCGCATCATGAAATGCATCTTGCGCAAGGCGAAGTAGTGGAACTTGAAGCTCAGGTCCGGCGAGATGAAGCGGTTGCCGTTTTGCTCGTGCGGCAGCTCGATGTTCAGGCCGATGCTGGGTGCGCCCACATCATGGGCGCCACGGTTGGCCGCCTCCATGATGCCGGGGCCGCCGCCGGTGCAGATATAGAGGCGCTCCTCGGGCGGCTGGTTCAGGCTGTCGGCGGCCACGATGCGCGTGAAGGCGCGGGCCTGCTCGTAGCGGTGGGCGTTGCGCACGGCGCGCTCGGCCACTGCAATGCGCTGTGCATCGCCGCTGGCCTGCGCGTCGGTCAGTTGCTGCTCGGCCTGCTCCAGGTCCACAAAGCGCGCGCTGCCATAGACCACGACGGTGTGCTCTATGCCGCGTTCGATCTGCGCCAGGTCGGGCTTGAGCAGCTCCAGCTGCATGCGGATGCCGCGGGTCTCGCGGCGGAACATGAATTCCGGGTCCGCGAAGGCGAGGCGATTGGAGTTCTGCTGCAATGCCATGCCGTTGTGCGCCTGGTTGTGAAGGGCCGACCAGCCGTTGGCCAGATCGGTATCGGTCAGGGGGGAAGAGATTTGCATGAACCCTCGTACACAGAAAAACCCAGGGCGGCCACGCCTGTGGCCGTTCCATCAAATGCGTTGCCAGCGCAGATGATGACTGCACTATACGCTCACAAACTCATAGCCGCGGGGCTCGCGTATCCGTTGCTTTGCGCATTGACGGGGCCGGTGGCAGATTCGTATGCTGAGCAGTTGGGCAGGGCTTGGGCCTGGGGCCCGCCACCAGCGATGGGCGGGCATTTTCAGGCGCCGCAAGCGATTTCAGACGTCCGGGTGCTCGGCCGGTTCGTTGCGCACGACGGTGCTCAGCGGCGGCGGCACGTCCTGGCCCGCACGGCGCGCGCGGAACAGGGCTGCGCGCATCAGGAAGATGGTGGTGATGGGCACGGTCACGGAAATGAAGACCGCAATCAGCAGCGCATGCACGGCCAGGCTCTGGCCACTGACGGAAAAGTAGATCCAGGTGGCATGCATGATCAGCCAGCAGCCCATGGTGGCGATGATGGAGGGCGCATGCACGCGCTCGAAATAGCTGCCCAGCCGCCACAGTCCCATGGAGCCCAGGAAGGCGATGATGGCGCCGCCCAGCGCCAGCGCGGCAACCAGGATCTGGCACCACAGCGGCAGTGTGGTCTCCGGCGTCATTCGATCACCTCGCCGCGCAGCAGGAACTTGGCCATGGCGGTGGAGCCCACGCAGCCGAACAGCGCGACCAGCAAGGCCGCCTCGAAGTAGCTTGTGCTGTCGTAGATGATGCCCATGAGCAGCATGGCCAGCATGCCGTTGAGGTACATGCAGTCCAGCGCCAGCACGCGGTCCTGGGCGTGTGGGCCCTTGAGCAGGCGCAGCACGGCGCAGCCCATGGCCGCGACCAGCAGGCCCAGCGCGAACATCAAAGTCCAGTGGAACCAGGGCATCATTCGAAAATCTCCATCAGGGGGCGCTCGTAGCAACGCTTGACGTGCTGGACGATCTCCTCGGGATCATCGACCTCCAGCACATGCAGCATGAGCTGCGAGCGGTCGCGCGAGATCTCGGCCCAGGCCGTGCCGGGCGTGATGCACACGATCATGGCGAGCACGGCCAGGCCGTTGGGGTCGCGCAGTTCCAACGGGATGCGCACGAAGTTGGCCGGGTGCTTGCGCATGCCCGGAAACAGCATGAACCGCACGACGTTGAAGTTGGACAACGAGGTGTCCCAGACCACGCGCAGCGCCAGGCGCAGGATGGTCAGCGGATGGCGCACCCGCACGGGCAAGGGGCGCAGGCCGCGCAGCAGCAGAGGCAGCAGCAGGCCCAGCAATGCACCGAGCAGGATCTGTCCACTGCTGAACGAACGGTTGAGCAGCAGCCACAGCAGGAACAGCGCCACCGACAGCAGCGGCGCGGGCAGCAAGGTTTTCATCATCGGGAATCCTCCTTGCCCGCCGTCGTGCCTGCATCGCCTATGCCTGCGGGTATGGGCGCGCCACTGGCCTGGGCCGCGGCGCGTGCCGCGCCTTCAGGGCCGGCTTCCAGGCGGGCCTTCTTTTCTGCCGGGCTGGGCTCGGGCTGCGTGCCCATGACGGAGCGCACATAGACATCGGGCGCCAGCAGCGCATCCGCTGCGCGCTGTGTGTAGCCCATCAGTTCGCCGCCGCGCATCGTCAGTGCCACGCAGCAGGCCAGCAGCAAGGCGATGGGCAGCCCTTCGACCACGCGCAGCGAGGGAGAGTTCTGCTCCTCGGTCGCCCAGAAGTGGCGTATGCCGGCGCGCACCAGCGACAGCAGGGCCAGCAGCCCGGTGATGATCATCAGCGCCACCAGCACCCAGCCGGCCCAGCCGGCCTGGAAGCCGCTGGAGTTGCCCAGGCCCAGCGGGTTGAGCAGGGCAGACAGCATGGCGAACTTGCCCACGAAGCCCGACAGCGGGGGCAGGCCGGTAACCACCAGGGTGGCCAGCATGAAGCTCAGGCCGATGAAGGCGGCTGCGGCGGGAATGGCGCGGCCGATCAGCACCTCTTCGGATTCGTCGAGGTTGAACCCTTCGGTGGGAAGCAGTTCGGCGTTGAGGAAGGGCGCCTCATCGTCTTCATAGGGCTCGCCCGCGTCGTCATCCACGCGCCAGCGGTCCACCACGTCGGCAATCAGGAAGAGCGCGCTCACGGCCAGGGTGGAGCTGGGCAGGTAGTACAGCAACCCCGCCGTCAGCGCGTTCTGGCCAAAGCCCGTGGCAGCCAGCAGGGTGCCTGACGACAGGATGGCCGCAAAGCCCGCGATATGCGTCAGGCGCTGCGAGCCCAGCATGCCCAGGCCGCCGAAGGCCATGGTCAGCATGCCGCCGACGATCAGCCAGGTGCTGCCGAACAGGGCGGAGGAGCCGGCCTCGGAGCTGAACAGCAGCGTCCACAGCCGCAGCACCACGTAGACGCCCACCTTGGTCATGAGCGCGAACACGGCACCGACGGGCGCGGTGGCCGCGCTGTAGGCCGGCACCAGCCAGAAGTTCAGCGGCCACATGGCCGCCTTGGTCAGGAAGGCGATGCCCAGGATGGCCGCTGCCGAATGCAGCAGCCCGCGGTCGGCACTGCTGATCTGGGGAATGGCGCGCGCCAGGTCGGCCATGTTCAGCGTGCCGGTCAGGCCGTAGAGCATGGACACGCCGATGAGGAACAGCGACGAGGCGGCCAGGTTGATGGCGATGTAGTGCAGGCCCGCCTGGATGCGCGCCCGGCCCGAGCCATGCAGCAACAGGCCGTAGGAGGCCGCGAGCATGATCTCGAAGAACACGAACAGGTTGAACAGGTCCGCCGTGAGGAAGGCGCCGCTCAGGCCCATCAGCTGGAACTGGAACAGCGAGTGAAAGTGCATCCCCGCGCGGTGCCAGCGGGCGCTGGAGAAGATCAGCGAGGCCAGGGCCACCGTGTAGGTCAGCACCAGCATCATGCCGGTCAGGCGGTCCAGCGCCAGCGAGATGCCGAAGGGCATGGGCCAGTTGCCCGGCATGTAGACGCCCAGGTTGACGGGTGCGCCGGCCTGGTCGGTCCACAGCATCAGCAGCACGGCCACGCCCAGGCCCAGCACGGTGGACACCAGGCCAAGGGCGAACTTCACGCGCTGGCGCTCCTCGCGCAGCAGCAGCATCAGCGCTGCCGAGAGCATGGGCAGCACGATGGGCGCCAGCATCAGGTGCGGCATGAGACGGGCGGTCAGCTCGTTCATGGCATCTCCTGCTCGGTGCGGGAATGGGCTCCGTCCACATGGTCGGTAGCGGTGGTGCCGCGCGAGGCCAGCAGCACCACCAGGAACAGCGCCGTCATGGCAAAGCCGATCACGATGGCCGTGAGCACCAGCGCCTGGGGCATGGGATCGGCATAGTGCGCGAGATCCTGCGGCACGCCGGCCCGCAGCACGGGCTCCTTGTCAATGGCCAGGCCCTGGCGGCCCATGCTGAAGATGAACAGGTTGACCGCATACGACAGCAGGGCCAGCCCCATGATGACCTGGTAGGTACGTGGGCGCAGCAGCAGCCACACGCCCGAGCCGGTCAGTACGCCGATGGCAATGGCAAGCACGACTTCCATCAGAAACCTCCTCGCGCCAGGGCTGCGGCGGTGGCCTGTTGCACGGCGGCTTCGGCCTCCTCGGCCTGTTGTTGCTGCTCCTCCAGCAGGCGGGCGTGGTAGCGGTGGCTGCGCACCGATTGGTGGGCGATGGCCGTCAGAATGAGCATGGTCGCGCCCACCACCAGTGAGAACACACCGATGTCGAAGAACAGGGCGCTGGCGAGATGCACGTCGCCGACGACTGGCAGGGTCATATGGAAGGTGTGGCTGGTGAGGAAGGGATAGCCGGCCACGATGGAGCCCATGCCGGTACCCAGTGCGAACAGCAGGCCGACACCGATCCATCGGCGCGGGAAGATCGGCAAGTGGGCCTCGACCCACTGCGTGCCGGAGATGATGTACTGCATCAGCAAGGCGACCGAGAACACCAGGCCGGCGACGAAGCCGCCTCCGGGTTCGTTGTGGCCGCGCATGAAGATGTAGACCGAGACCAGGGCCGCGAAAGGCAGCAGCAGGCGGACCAGCACGGCGGGCACCATCAGGTAGCCCACGGCCGTATCGCCGGCATTGCGCGGATTGAACAGATCGGTCTGCAGGTCGCCTGGCACGTAGCGCTGCTGTTCGGGCAGGTCCAGCGTCTCGCGCGCCGGGCGGAAGCGCCGCAGCAGGGCATAGACCACCAGGGCCACGATGCCCAGCACCACGATTTCGCCGAAGGTGTCGAAGCCACGGAAGTCCACCAGCATGACGTTGACCACATTGGTGCCGCCGCCGTCGCTGAGCGCATGTTCCAGAAAGAAGGTGGAGGCGCCGTCATAGAAGGGGCGGCTCATCATGGCGAAGGCCAGCCAGGCCATGCCGCCCCCGGCCACCAGCGACAGCAGCAGGTCGCGCATGCGGCGCGAGCGCGCACGCAGCTCGGCGGACAGCACGGGAATGTGCAGGCTCTTGTCGCGCTTGGGCATCCAGCGCAGGCCCAGCAGCATCAGCACCGTGGTGGCGACCTCGACCACCAGCTGGGTCAGCGCCAGATCGGGCGCCGAGAACCACAGGAAGGTCAGGCAGGTGCACAGGCCGGCGCCGCCCAGCATGATCAGCGCGGTCAGCCGGTGGTACTTGGCCTTCCAGGCCGTGCCCAGGGCGCAGAGAATGCCCACCGACCACAGCAGCACGAAGGCGGGCGACAGCGGCAGCATGCCCCGATCGCCCAGCTTGATGCCCTGCAGCCACAGCGGCAGAACGCCCGCCAGCACGGCGGTGCAGACCAGCCACAGCATCTGCCACTGCAGGCGCATGGTGGACAGGCGCCGGCGCGACCAGCGGCCCAGCAGGGACAGGCGGGCCAGCAGGTTCTCGAAGATGCGCTGGCCGCTGAGCGTGCCCACCAGCGGTGCGTTATCGATGTGGCCGGCCTGGCGCTGCCAGCGCAGCAGCATGTACAGCAGGATGCCGCCAATCAGGGCGACCAGGCTCATGATCAAGGGCATGTTCCAGCCGTGCCAGATGGCCAGGCTGTACTCGGGCAGATCGCCGCCGACCACGGGCGTGGCGGCCGCTGCAAGGAAGCTGCCCACCGCCCACGCGGGCAGCATGCCGACCACCAGGCAGGCCAGCACCAGCAATTCGACGGGCACGCGCATCCAGTGCGGCGGCTCGTGCGGCTCGTGCGGCAGGTCGGTGGCCTTGGGGCCGAAGAAGACGTCGATGGTGAAGCGCAGCGAATAGGCCACGCTGAACATGCCTGCCACCGTGGCGGCCACGGGCAATGCTGTGCGCACCCAGGGGGCAGCGTCCAGGTAGACGGTCTCGGCGAAGAACATTTCCTTGGACAGGAAGCCGTTGAGCAGCGGCACGCCCGCCATGGCCGCACTGGCTACGCAGGCCAGCGTGGCCGTGATGGGCATCATGTGCCGCAGGCCCGAGAGGCGGCGGATGTCGCGCGTGCCGCTTTCATGGTCAACGATGCCTGCGGCCATGAACAGCGAGGCCTTGAAGGTCGCGTGGTTCATGATGTGGAACACCGCAGCCACCGCCGCCAGCTTGCTGTTGAGGCCCAGCAGCAGCGTGATCAGGCCCAGGTGGGAAATCGTCGAATAGGCCAGCAATCCCTTGAGATCGTGCTGAAACATGGCCAGATAGCCACCGATGAGCAGCGTTGCAGCGCCTGCTCCGCCCACCAGCCAGAACCAGGCATCGGTGTCACCCAGCACGGGCCACATGCGCGCCAGCAGGAACACACCCGCCTTGACCATGGTGGCAGAATGCAGATAGGCCGACACCGGCGTGGGCGCGGCCATGGCGTGCGGCAGCCAGAAGTGGAAGGGGAACTGCGCGCTCTTGGTCAGCGCGCCCAGCAGGATCAGCACCAGGGCGACCAGATACAGCTGGTGGTCGCGCACCTGCTGGCCGGCGATGAGCACGTTGTCCAGGTCATAGCTGCCCACGATGTGGCCCAGCACCAGCATGCCGGCCAGCATGGCCAGGCCGCCCGTTCCTGTCACCGTCAGCGCCATGCGCGCGCCCCGGCGTGCATCCTTGCGGTGGTGCCAGTATCCGATCAGAAGAAAGGAGAAGAGGCTGGTCAGCTCCCAGAAGAAGGCAATCTGGATGATGTTGCCCGACAGCACCACGCCCGCCATCGCGCCCATGAAGGCCAGAAAAAACGAGAAAAAGCGCGGCACGGGATCGGCCGGCGACATGTAGTAGCGCGCATAAAGCACCACCAGCGAACCGATGCCCAGCACCAGCATGCAGAACATCCAGGCAAAGCCGTCCATGCGGATCACCAGATTCAGCCCCAGTGCCGGCAGCCACTCGATCTCCTGGCGCAGCACCTCCCCATCGGCGATCTGGGGGAACAGCAATGCGGTCTGGATGGCGCAGCCCAGAGCAATGACGCCGGCCAGCGTTGACTCCGTATTGCGCGCATTGGCGGGCAGCATTGCGGCAATCAGGCTGCCGATGAAGGGTAGGAGGATGAGGGTGATCAGGGGCATGGGCGGTTCATTTTACGGGCAAGGTTTTTTGCTTCGCTATGAAAACCTGAGCATGTTTCAGGCTATGGCCGCGCATACCCCGAGGGTAGTACGCATGAAAAACCCGCCGAAGCGGGTTGGATAGAGACAGTTGGCGTACTCAGGAGGCCGCGCCGGCCTTGGCCGGCGTGGCCGGTTTGGCGGCCTGGTCCTTGGTCGGCTTGGCGCCTTTGGCTGCCGTGTCCTTGGTGTCCTTGGCATCCTTGGCCGCCGTGTCCTTTGCATCGGGCTTGGCTCCCTGGCCCTTGTAGCTGGCGCCATTGACCGTCAGGCCTTCACCCGAGAACTTGGCGGCGGTCGGTTCGCCCACGCCTTTGACGCGTGCAATGAAATCGGGCCAGTCCTTGAAGGCGGAAGATTTGCGCTCCTCGAGAATGCGTGCCGACATGGCCGGGCCAATGCCCTTGATGGATGTCAGTTCGGCTTCATTCGCCTTGTTGACTTCCACGGCAGCCAGGGCCATCACGGACCACAGCAGTGCAATGAAGCCAGCCATCAGTTTTCTGAACATACAAACCTCCTGATCCCAAAATGTTGAGGGCCGCAACATTGCGACCCAGAGGCATCTTATGCAGGGCCTTGGCGTGCGGCTAGGCGGTGAAGGGGGCCAGCAGGCCCGTGCAGGCATGGCCGAACGTGTGCAAAGTCAATGGCCATGCGCCTGCCAAGGCGGTTTCTAGGAATACTCTGAAAATACACCGTCCATGCCGTGTTTGCCAATGGGGGTGACGCGATGCAGTGGGAGCTGCTTCTCGCGCCTGCCCTGCATCACAGCTCCTCGACGCGCCGGGCCGGATAGCTGTCCCAGCTCTGGCAGCCGGGGCAATGCCAGAAATGCTGGCGTGCCTCGAAGCCGCAGGCCGCGCAGCGGTAGCGGGTCAGCGGCTTGGCCGCGTGGTCCAGCGCGCGTTGCACGGCCGGGTGGTACTGCTCCTCGGCCAGCTTCTCGCCTGCCAGCCACTGCGCGGCAGCCACCAGGGAGGGTTCCCTGTCCAGATGCTGGACCAGGCGTGCGCGTCCCGGTGCCTTGGTTTCACCATCGTTGCTCTGTTCTTCAATTTGAGCGTCCAGCGCGACCAGCGCCTGCAGCAGATCCAGCGAGGGTGCCTGCTCGTACTGCTGGCTGAGCAGTTGGTGGATGTGCTGGCGCTGGCCCGTGGCGGCGGCAATGTCCACCAGCAGCTGAGCCGCCAGCGGCAGCGAAGCCGGGGACTGCTCGGCCAGGCTTTCCAACGTGTGCAGGGCCTGGGCCGATTGCCCCATGCGGTGCTGCAGCTGCGCGTGCTCCAGGCGCGGGCGTGCGGCCTGTGGGGCGGTGGTGATGGCCTGCTGCAGCCGCTGCAGTGCCTCGGCCTGCTGGCCCTGGGTCAACAGGGCCTGGGCGTCTTCGCAGAGGTAGTGGGCCAGGCGGCCGCTGAAGTCGCCCTGGTTGGCTTCCTGCATGCGGCGCGCAATGGCGGCGGCCTGTGTCCAGTCGCGCGAGCGTTCGTAGATGGCCAGCAGGGCCAGGCGGGCTTCGGCCTCGAAGGCCGTGCCTTCCAGGCGGCGCAGCGCGTCCTCGGCGCGATCGAGCAGGCCTGCCTTCAGAAAGTCCTGGGCCAGCGCGTGCTGGGCGCGGTCGCGGTCCACGCGGCTGAGGTCGCCGCGCGACAGCAGGTGTTCGTGCACGCGCACGGCGCGGTTGTATTCGCCACGGCGGCGGAAGAGGTTGCCCAGCGCGAAGTGCAGCTCCGAAGTGTCGGGGTCGTTCTGCACGGCTTCGATGAAGGCGTCGATGGCCTTGTCCTGCTGCTCGTTGAGCAGGAAGTTCAGGCCCTTGAAATAGGCCTTGGGCGCCTGGCGGTTTTCTGCGCGAATCTGCCTCAGGTCCCAGCGCGAGGCCAGCCAGCCCAGCACGAAGGCGACGGGCAGGCCCAGCAATATCCAGCTCAGATCAAATTCCATGCACGTCGCCCGGCAGGATGGGGGATGGGGCAGCCTTGGGCGCCGTGGCCGCTGCCGGTGCCTCGGCCGCGGCAGGCACCGTGGCCTGGGTCGAGCGCGCGGCGTTGCGGTGCTTGAGCCAGCGCGGCACCATGCCCAGAACGCCCACGATCAGGCCCAGGGCGAAGGCGGCCAGCACCACCAGTACCAGTGGCGCAGTCCAGGAGGTGCCGAAGAAGAAGTGCACCGTCGCGTCCTGTTGGTTGTTCAGGGCGAAAGCGAACAGCGTAAAAAAAATGGCCGCCTTGAGCAGCCACAGGAAGTACTTCATGTGTTCCCTTGTGTGACGGGAACGATTCTAGAGCCTGGCGGAGAGGGCGGCTGCGGCGCGCGCAGCCGGTCAGCCCGCTTTCAGGCGGCAGGGCCGGTGCCTGTGCCGGAGCCTGTGTTGTCTGTATCGATGGCCGCGCCGGGGCGCAGGTCCACGGCTTCGCGCAGGGCCTTGCCGGGCTTGAAGTGCGGCACGCGCTTGGACGGAATGTGGACGGCCTCGCCACTGCGGGGATTGCGGCCCATGCGGGGCGGGCGATGGTTGACCGAGAAACTGCCAAAGCCGCGGATTTCGATGCGATGGCCTCGCACCAGGGCATCGCTGACGGCGTCAAGAATCGTCTTGACGGCCTGCTCGGCATCGCGCTGGCTCAGTTGGCCAAAGCGGGCGGCGAGTTCTTCGACGAGATCGGATCGGGTCATCAAGGATAGGAATCAGGGGTTGAAATGGCGACGGGCGCCCGGAGGCGCCCGTCGCATCCGACCTTCAGCGGTCAGCAGACTGGCTGCTGATTACTTGTCGGAGTTGTCCAGCTTGGCGCGCAGCAGGGCGCCCAGGCTGGTCGTGCCGGCGTTTTCCTTGGCCGACTGAGCGGACAGGGAAGCCATGGCTTCTTGCTGGTCGACCTGGTCCTTGGCCTTGATCGACAGCTGGATGTTGCGGGTCTTGCGATCCACATTGACCACCACGGCGGTGATCTCGTCGCCTTCCTTCAGCACCGAGCGGGCATCTTCCACGCGGTCCACGGCGATTTCCGAAGCACGCAGGTAACCGATGATGTCTTCGCCCAGGTCGATTTCAGCACCACGTGCGTCCACCGTCTTGACCTTGCCCGACACGATCTGGCCCTTGTCGTTCACGGTCACGAAGGTCGTGAAGGGATCGCTGTCCAGCTGCTTGATGCCCAGGGAGATGCGCTCGCGCTCGACGTCCACGGCCAGCACGATGGCTTCGACTTCCTGGCCCTTCTTGTAGTTGCGCACGGCGGCTTCGCCAGGCTCGTTCCAGGACAGGTCGGACAGGTGCACCAGGCCGTCGATACCGGCAGCCAGACCCACGAACACGCCGAAGTCGGTGATCGACTTGATCGGGCCCTTGACGCGGTCGCCGCGCTTGGTGTTCTGCGCGAACTCTTGCCAGGGGTTGGCCTTGCACTGCTTCATGCCCAGCGAGATGCGACGCTTGTCTTCGTCGATCTCCAGCACCATGACTTCGACTTCGTCACCCAGGGTAACGAGCTTGGTCGGAGCAATGTTCTTGTTGGTCCAGTCCATTTCGGAGACGTGCACCAGGCCTTCGATGCCGGGTTCCAGCTCGACGAACGCGCCGTAGTCGGCAATGTTCGTGACCTTGCCGAACAGGCGGGTGCTCGAGGGGTAGCGGCGCGAAACGCCCATCCACGGGTCGTCGCCCATTTGCTTCAGACCCAGCGAGACACGGTTCTTCTCGGTGTCGAACTTGAGGATCTTGGCGGTGATTTCCTGGCCAGCCTGCACGACTTCCGAGGGATGACGCACGCGGCGCCATGCCATGTCGGTGATGTGCAGCAGGCCGTCGATGCCGCCCAGGTCCACGAACGCACCGTATTCGGTGATGTTCTTGACCACGCCTTGAACGATGGCGCCTTCCTTCAGCGTTTCCATCAGCTTGGCGCGCTCTTCGCCCATCGAGGCTTCGACCACGGCGCGGCGGCTCAGCACCACGTTGTTGCGCTTGCGGTCCAGCTTGATGACCTTGAACTCCATCGTCTTGTTTTCGTACGGAGTCAGGTCCTTGATCGGACGGGTGTCGATCAGCGAACCGGGCAGGAAGGCGCGGATGCCGTTGACCAGCACCGTCAGGCCGCCCTTGACCTTGCCGGAGGTCGTGCCGGTCACGAATTCGCCCGATTCCAGGGCCTTTTCCAGAGCCAGCCACGAGGCCAGGCGCTTGGCGGTGTCGCGCGACAGGATGGTGTCGCCGTAGCCGTTTTCGATCGAGCCGATGGCGACCGACACAAAGTCGCCCACCTGGACTTCGATTTCTCCCTGGTCGTTCTTGAATTCGTCGATTGGCACGTAGGCTTCCGACTTCAGGCCAGCGTTCACGACGACGAAGTTGTGCTCGACGCGCACGACTTCAGCGGTGATGACCTCGCCAGGACGCATTTCCGTGCGTTGCAGCGATTCTTCAAACAGGGAGGCAAAAGATTCAGACATGTATTTCCTTGCCCGCAAACAGGTTTCCGCCGGCACTATTGCCAGGCGTTTCTAGGACTGTTTGCGGAGGTGTTGTGGGTTCAACCACGGTGTTGGAGTCTATGGACCTCGGGCCGTACATGGGGCGGTGCCGCCATGTCTGGGCCCGGAGGGCGGGTTTGCCGACGTGCGGCGCAACTGGCAATCAGTCGCGGCCGAACGGCTGGCGTTCCTGCCACCACGAAAGCACCTGTTCTGCCACCTCTTCGATGGAGAGCTCGGAGCTGTCAAGCAGCATGGAATCCTGGGCGGGCTTGAGCGGTGCGACGCTGCGGTTCATGTCCCGCGCATCGCGTGCTTCAAGGTCAGCCCGAAGGGCGCTTATGTTAGCGGCAATTCCTTTGGAAATCAACTGCTTATGCCGGCGCTCGGCGCGACAGGCGGCGGAGGCCGACAAATAGACCTTGAGGGGAGCATGGGGAAAGATCACCGTGCCCATGTCGCGGCCGTCGGCAACCAGCCCCGGAAGCTGCTGGAAGGACAGCTGCAGGTCCACCAGCGCGTCGCGCACGGCAGGCAGGGCCGAGACGCGCGAGGCGTTCATGCCCGACTCCTCGCTGCGCAGGATGAGGGTGACATCCTCGTCACCCAGCCAGATGCGCTGCTCGGCGTCAAAGCGCACGGGCAGCTCGCGCGCCAGCACGGCGATCTGCTGGGCATGCGGTTCGTCCAGCACCAGGCCGGCGCGCGATGCGGCCAGCCCCGTGAGCCGGTACAGCGCGCCCGAGTCCAGCAGGTGGTAGCCAAGAGCCTGGGCGACCTCGGCGGCAATCGTGCCCTTGCCCGAGGCCGTGGGGCCATCGATGCAGATCACGGGAATGCGCGCGCGGGCCGTCTCGCAGACCGAGAACAGGGCCTCGAAGTAGTCGGGGAAGGTCTTGGCGACGCACTTGGGGTCTTCGATGCGCACGGGCAGGGCGGCCGGGTTGAAGGCCGCCAGCGAGAAGCACATGGCCACGCGGTGGTCGTCATAGGTGTGGATGCTAGCCGCACGCCATGCGGCGGTGGACGCGGGCGGCGTGATGCGGATGTAGTCCGCGCCCTCCTCGACGTCGGCGCCCAGCTTGCGCAGCTCCTTGGTCATGGCCGCGATGCGGTCGGTTTCCTTGACGCGCCAGCTTGCGATGTTGCGCAGCGTGGTCGTGCCATCGGCATACAGGGCCATGACGGCCAGCGTCATGGCGGCATCGGGGATGTGGTTGCAGTCCAGGTCGATGGCCTTGAGCGGCCATGCGCCACGGCGGATGCGCAGCCAGTTGGGGCCGCCTTCCACCTCGGCGCCCATGGCGCGCGCGGCCTCGACAAAGCGGATATCGCCCTGGATGGAGTCCAGTCCCACGCCGAGGATGCGGATGCCTTCGGCGCTGTGCGATGCGATGGCGCCCAGTGCGATGAAGTAGCTGGCCGACGAGGCGTCTGCCTCGACATGGATCTCGCCCGGCGAGCTGTAGCGGCTGCCGGCCGGGATGGTGAAGCGCTGCCAGTTCTCGTTGTGCACGGCAATGCCGAAGCGGGCCAGCAATTCCAGCGTGATGTGGATGTAGGGCTTGGAGATCAGCTCGCCCACGACTTCGATGGTGATGTCGCGCGTGTTGGCCAGTAGCGGCAGCGCCATCAGCAGCGAGGTCAGGAACTGGCTGGAGACATCGCCACGCACCTGGATGGGGCTGTGCGGCAGCTGCGAGAAATCGGGCTGGCGGATGTGCAGCGGAGGAAAGCCCTCGTTGCCCAGATAGTCGATGCGGCAGCCGAGCTGGCGCAGCGCATCGACCAGATCGCCGATGGGGCGCTCATGCATGCGCGGCACGCCGCTGAGCTTGAAGTCGCCGCCCAGCACGGACAGGGCTGCCGTCAGCGGCCGCATGGCCGTGCCGGCGTTGCCCATGAATAGTTCGGCACTGGCGCCAGAGGGCAGGACGCCGCCCAGGCCGGTGATGCGCACGGGCTGGCCAAGGGTGATGGTGGCGGGCTCCACCGTGCAGCCCAGCTGCTGCAGGGCACGGAGCATGACGCGCGTGTCGTCCGAGTCGAGCAGGTCGTGGACCACGGTCGTGCCCTGGCTCAGTGCCGCGAGCAGCAGCACGCGGTTCGAGATGCTCTTGGAGCCCGGCAGGCTCACCGTGCCCTGCGCGCGGGAAAGAGGGGGGATATCGAGAAAGGCGGTACTGAACATGGCAATTCGGATGCAAACAGGCTGTCGGGAGGCATTGCGGCCGCGCCGGCCGCAATGCACAGGAGCGCTTTGGGTGCGCCGGGCTTGCGTCTGGCGCTTGCCCTGCGTCGCGCGTCAGCGGCGCGGAGCGCCCATGCGCCAATGGGCGCGCGCGGCGCTGGCCAGGGTCAGGCGGTCTTCAAGACCTTGTCCGTCACCGGCCTGGATCAGGGATTCGAGTTGCTGCAGCGCCTGCTGGAACTGGCGCGACTGTGCCAGAACCTGCTCGCTGTTGGCCAGCAGCACATCACGCCACATCTTGGGATCGCCTGCGGCAATGCGCGTGAAGTCGCGGAAGCCGGGGCCGGCCAGGGACAGCACGTCGTCGGAGTCGGGCTGGGTGATCACGCTTTGCATCATGGCGAAGGCCAGCAGATGCGGCAGGTGGCTGACCGTGGCAAAGGCGCTGTCGTGGGCTTCGGGCGACATGGCGCGCACGCGGCAGCCCAGCAGTTCCCACAGGGAGCGGGCCTTTTGCAGGTGGTCGGTCAGCGTGCGTTCGGTGGGCGTCAGGATGACCTGTGCGCCCTTGTACAGCTGGGGGTCGGAGTGCTCGACGCCCGAGACTTCCTTGCCTGCAATGGGGTGGGCCGGGACGAAAGAGCCGAGCTGGTCGCGCAGGGCCGAGCGGGCGGCATGCACCACATCGACCTTGGTGGAGCCCACGTCCATGATCATCATCTCGGGCGTGACCAGGTGCTTGATGGACTTGAGCGTGGCCTCGGTCGCCGCCACGGGCACGGCCAGCAGCACCAGGTCGGCACCGGCGGCGGCCAGCAGGGCGGAGGGGGCCTCCACATCGATGACGCCCATCTGGCGAGCGCGTTCGGTCGTCGAAGGCGACTTGCTGTAGCCCACGACGCGCTTGACCAGCCCTGCCTGCTTGAGCGCCAGGGCGAACGAGCCGCCCATGAGGCCGCAGCCGATCAGGCCCAGTTGTTCAAAGGGCTGCATCACTTGGATACCGGGTAGGTGCCCAGCACCTTGTAGAAGGCGCACAGGCCGCGCAACTCTTCCAGCGCGCTGGCCACGTTGGGCTGTGCCGGGTGGCCTTCGAGGTCGATGTAGAAGTAGTACTCCCACTGGCCGGTGCGCGCGGGGCGCGACTCGAAGCGCGTCATCGACACGCCGTGCCTCTTGAGCGGCACCAGCAGGTCATGCACGGCACCGGGGCGGTTGGGCACGGAGATGATGATGCTGGTGCAATCCTGGCCGCTGGGCGAGGGCGTGGCCAGCGTGTGCGGCAGGCAGATGACGGCGAAGCGCGTGCGGTTGTAGGCATCGTCCTGGATGGCATGCGCCACCACATGCAGGCCGAATTGCTGGGCCGCGCGTTCGCTGGCCAGGCCGGCGATGTTGGGGTGCAGCGCCGCCAGGCGGGCGCCTTCGGCATTGCTGGACACCGGGCGGCGCTCGGCATGCGGCAGGTGCTTGGCCAGCCAGCCCTGGCATTGGGCCAGGGCCTGGGGATGGGCTGCCACTACCTCGATGCCCTCGGTCGTGTTGCTGCTGCGAAGCAGGTTGTGGCGCACCAGCAGGCTGACCTCGCCCACCACGTGGCAGGGCGTGTGCAGGAACATGTCCAGCGAGCGCGTGACCACACCTTCGTTGGAGTTCTCCACGCCCACCACGCCGTACTGCGCGCTGCCTGCGGCCGTGGCGTGGAACACCTCGTCGAAGCTGTTGCAGTACATCAGATCGGCCGCGCCGCCGAAGTACTGGATGGCGGCTTCCTCGCAGAACGTGCCCGCCGGGCCCAGCACGGCCACGCGCTGGGGCGACTCCAGCGCCAGGCAGGCCGACATGATCTCGCGCCAGATCGCCGAGACATGGCCGTTCTTGAGCGGGCCGGGATTGGCGGACTCGATCTTCTGGATGACCTGGGCCACGCGGTCCGGGCGGAAGAAGGGCGTGCCTTCACGCTTCTTGACCTCGCCGACCTGCTCTGCCACGCGGGCACGTCGGTTCAGCAGGTCCAGCAGTTGCTGGTCGATATCGTCGATCTGCACGCGCAGATGCGCCAGATCGGGAGAGGCTTGGGGTGTGGTGCTCATGGGCGGGAGTGTGGGTCGGTCAGGCGTTGCGCTGTTCGAATTCGCGCATGTACTCCACCAGCGCCTGCACGCCAGCGATGGGCATGGCGTTGTAGATGCTGGCACGCATGCCGCCGACGGACTTGTGGCCCTTGAGCTGCAGCAGGCCGCGTTCCCGGGCTCCGGCCAGGAAGGCGTCATTGCGCGATTCGTCGCGCAGGAAGAAGGGGATGTTCATGCGCGAGCGGCAATTGGCAGCGACCTTGTTCACGTAGAACGAGGACTGGTCCACGTACTGGTAGAACAGGTCGGCCTTGGCGATGTTGCGCGCTTCCAGGGCGGCCACGCCGGTCAGGCCGCCTTCGGTCTGGCGCTTGATCCATTGGAACGTGAGGCCCGCGATGTAGATGCCCCAGGTCGGCGGCGTGTTGTACATCGACTGGTTGTCGGCCACGGTCTTGTAGTCGAAGGCCGAAGGGCAGGCCGGCAGGGCGTGGCCCAGCAGATCCTCGCGCACGATGACCAGGGTCAGGCCGGCAGGGCCCAGGTTCTTCTGCGCGCCGCCGAACGCCAGGCCCACGCGGCTCCAATCGACGGGGCGCGAGGCCACGTGCGAGGAGAAATCAACCACCAGCGGAGCATCGCAGCCCAGCGCCTTCAGGTCGGGCAGCTCCTGGAATTCCACGCCATGGATGGTTTCGTTGCTGCAGATGTGCACGTAGCTGGCGCCGCGGCTCAGTTGCCAGCTCTCGGGGGCGGGCAGGGCGGTGAACTTGCCGTCCTCGCCGCTGGCCGCGATGTGCGCGTCCGCCACGTACTTGCGTGCTTCCTTGGCCGACTTCTGGCTCCAGCTGCCGCTGAGCACGAAGTCCACCGTGCCTGCGCGCGACAGGTTCAGGGGAACGATGGCGTTCTCGGCCAGGCCGCCGCCCTGCATGAACAGGATCTTGAACTCGGGCGGGACGGCCAGCAGCTCGCGCAGGTCGGCCTCGGCCTGTTCATAGATGGAGATGAACTCCTTGCCGCGGTGGCTCATCTCCATCACGCTCATGCCGGACCCGTGCCAGTCGAGCATTTCGGCGGCTGCCTGCTGCAGCACTTCGGCGGGAATGGCGGCGGGGCCGGCGGAGAAGTTGTAAGGGCGGTTCATGGAGTTCACTGTCAAGTCACGCGCAGGCGCCAGTTCGGGCGGTGCCTGCGACTGTCAAAAATCTGAGCCGCCGCTGGGGCTGCGCTCCCGGTGCGGGAGGCAGTCCCAGCGGCGGCTGGGTCATCAGGCGGGCTCGCCCGTGCCTTCGGCAGCGGCTTCGTCGCCGCCTGTGGCCTCCTCGCCCGTGGCTTCGTCCTCGACTTCGTTGGCATCGTTTTCAACGATGCGCTGCAGGCCGCCGAGCTTGGCGCCTTCGTCCAGGGAGATCAGCGTCACGCCCTGGGTGGCGCGGCCCAGTTCGCGGATTTCCGAGACCCGGGTGCGCACCAGCACGCCAGTGTCGGTGATCAGCATGATTTCGTCATCGGCATGCACCAGGGTGGCGGCGACGACCTTGCCGTTGCGCTCGGACTGCTGGATGGCAATCATGCCCTTGGTGCCGCGGCCATGGCGCGTGTACTCCACGATGGAGGTGCGCTTGCCGTAGCCGTTCTCGGTGGCTGTGAGCACGCTTTGCGACTCGTCCTCGGCCACCAGCATGGCGATCACGCTCTGGCCTTCTTCCAGGTTCATGCCCTTGACGCCACGCGCGTTGCGGCCCATGGGGCGCACGTCGTTTTCGTCGAAGCGCACGGCCTTGCCGCCGTCGCTGAACAGCATCACGTCATGCTTGCCGTCGGTGAGGGCTGCGCCGATCAGGAAGTCGCCCTCGTCCAGGCCCACGGCGATGATGCCGGCCTTGCGCGGGTTGGAGAACTCGTCCAGCGCCGTCTTCTTCACGGTGCCCATGCTGGTGGACATGAACACATAGTGGTCGGCCGGGAAGCTGCGGTACTCGCCCGTCAGCGGCAGCACCACGTTGATCTTCTCGCCATCCTGCAGCGGGAACATGTTGACGATGGGGCGTCCGCGCGAGCCGCGCGAACCTGCGGGCACTTCCCAGACCTTGAGCCAGTACAGGCGACCGCGGTTGGAGAAACACAGCAGGTAGTCGTGCGTGTTGGCGATGAACAGCTGGTCGATCCAGTCGTCTTCCTTGGTGGCCGTGGCCTGCTTGCCGCGTCCGCCGCGCTTTTGCGAGCGGTACTCGGACAGCGGCTGGCTCTTGATGTAACCCGTGTGGCTGAGCGTGACCACCATGTCGGTGGGCGTGATCAGGTCCTCGGTGGACAGGTCCTGCGCGCTGTACTCGACCGTGCTGCGTCGGGCGCCGACCTTGCTCTGGCCGAACTCGGCCTTGATCTGCTTGAGCTCGTCACCAATGATGGCCGACACGCGCTCGGGCTTGGACAGGATGTCCAGCAGGTCCTCGATGACGGACATCACGTCCTTGTACTCGGCGACGATCTTGTCCTGCTCCAGGCCGGTCAGGCGCTGCAGGCGCATCTGCAGGATTTCCTGGGCCTGGGTTTCGGACAGGCGGTACAGGCCATCGGCCTGCATGCCGAATTCGCGCTCCAGGCCGTCGGGGCGGTAGTCGTCGGCGTTGACCACGCCGCCATCGGTGCGGGTGCGCGTGAGCATCTCGCGCACCAGCTTGCTGTCCCAGTTGCGCGTCATCAGTTCGGCCTTGGCCACAGGCGGCGTCGGCGCGTTGCGGATGATGGCGATGAAGTCGTCGATATTGGCCAGCGCGACCGCCAGGCCTTCCAGCACATGGCCGCGCTCGCGCGCCTTGCGCAGCTCATACACCGTGCGGCGCGTGACCACTTCGCGGCGGTGCTGCAAGAAGACCTCGACCAGATCCTTCAGGTTGCACAGCTTGGGCTGGCCATCGACCAGCGCCACCATGTTCATGCCGAAGGTGTCTTGCAGCTGGGTCAGCTTGTACAGGTTGTTGAGCACGACCTCGGGCACTTCGCCGCGCTTGAGCTCGATCACCAGGCGCATGCCCGACTTGTCGGACTCGTCCTGGATGTGGCTGATGCCTTCGATCTTCTTCTCGTGCACCAGCTCGGCCATGCGCTCCTGCAGCGTCTTCTTGTTGACCTGGTAGGGCAGCTCGTCAACGATGATGGCCTGGCGCTGGCCGCGATCGATGTCCTCGAAGTGGCACTTGGCGCGCATCACCACGCGTCCGCGACCCGTGCGGTAGCCTTCCTTGACACCGTTGATGCCATAGATGATGCCGGCCGTGGGGAAGTCAGGCGCGGGAATGATCTCCATCAGCTCGTCGATGGTGGCCTGAGGCGTCTGCAGCAGGTGCAGGCAGGCATCCACCACCTCGTTGAGGTTGTGCGGAGGAATGTTGGTGGCCATGCCCACGGCAATGCCCGAGGAACCATTGACCAGCAGGTTGGGCAGCCGCGCAGGCAGCACCAGCGGCTCGCGCTCGCTGCCGTCGTAGTTCGGGCCGTAGTCCACCGTCTCCTTGTCGATGTCGCCCAGCATCTCGTGGGAGATCTTGGACAGGCGGATTTCGGTGTAACGCATCGCCGCCGCGCTGTCCCCGTCCACCGAACCGAAGTTGCCCTGCCCGTCGACCAGCATGTGGCGCAGCGAGAAATCCTGTGCCATGCGCACGATGGTGTCGTACACCGCGCTGTCTCCGTGCGGGTGGTACTTGCCGATCACGTCGCCGACGATACGCGCCGACTTCTTGTACGGCCGGTTCCAGTCGTTGTTGAGTTCGTGCATGGCGAACAGCACGCGCCGATGCACAGGCTTGAGACCATCTCGCGCATCGGGCAGCGCCCGGCCCACGATCACGCTCATTGCGTAATCGAGATAGCTGCGACGCATCTCCTCTTCGAGGCTGATGGGCAGGGTTTCTTTAGCAAACTGGGTCATGTGTGGCGATACTCTGACGGCGGGAAAAGGCCCATTTTAGGTCGAATGACGTGTAGCAGCCGAGCAACATAACCCTGGAATTCCGCCGCTGTCCTACTTGTTGGCGCCCGCTTGGCGGTCCGTCTGCTTGTGACGTATGGCACAATCAATTCAACGTTTTTGGTGATGGTCACTGATAACGTCCACAGATTCGCAGCCCTGCTGCGGCTTTTTCCCCAAGAGGAGAACCATGAAGAAACTGAACAAAGTGGCGATGTTGTTTGCCTCTGCCGCCCTCGCAACGGCTGCTGGCGCACAAGTGAAGGCTGCTGACGGTGGCAAGACCATCGACAACTGGCAAAACGGCACCAGCGAACTGGTGTGGAAGAACGGCACGAACGAACTGTGCTGGCGCGATGCCAACTGGACGCCCGCCACTGCAGCAGCTGACTGCGACGGTGCCCTGAAGCCTGTGGCAGCCGCTGTGGCTCCTGCCGCAACGCCCGCTCCGGCAGCTCCCGCTCCGGCACCGGCTCCCGCTCCGGCCGTGGCTTCCAAGGTGACCTTCTCTGCTGACGCTTTCTTCGACTTCGACAAGTCGGTTCTGAAGCCCGAAGGCAAGGCCAAGCTGGATGACCTGGCCTCCAAGGTCAAGGGCATCAACCTGGAAGTGGTCATCGCCGTCGGTCACACCGACTCCGTTGGCTCTGACGCCTACAACCAGAAGCTGTCGGTTCGCCGCGCTGAAGCTGTGAAGGCTTACCTGGTGTCCAAGGGCATCGAAAAGAACCGCGTCTACACTGAAGGCAAGGGCGAAAAGCAGCCCATCGCCGACAACAAGACCAAGGAAGGCCGCGCAAAGAACCGTCGCGTGGAAATCGAAGTGGTCGGCACCCGCGCCGCTCAGTAATCTTTCGATTGCTTCCCGCAAAAGCCCCGGCAACGGGGCTTTTTTTATGGCCGAACGGTCGTCGCAATCACCGACAATCGAGCCATGAGCAACGCAATCAACGTCAATGCCGACCCGGCGGAGCTGGAGAAATTCTCCAGCCTGGCCCATCGCTGGTGGGACCCGGAAAGTGAGTTCAAACCTTTGCATCAGATCAATCCGTTGCGCCTGGACTGGATTGATGCGCAAGCTCCCTTGAAGGGCCGCAGGGTCCTTGATGTCGGCTGCGGCGGCGGCATCCTCGCCGATTCCATGGCCCGCAAGGGGGCGAGAGAGGTGGTGGGCATCGACCTGGCCACCAAGGCGTTGCGCGTGGCCCAGTTGCATGCGCTGGAAACGGGTACTCCGAACATCCATTACCACGAAGTCAGCGTGGAACGTCTGGCCGAGGAGCAGCCGGGCTCCTTTGACGTGGTGACCTGCATGGAGATGCTCGAGCATGTGCCCGATCCCGCTTCCGTGGTCGCGGCCTGCGCCGAGCTGGTCAAGCCTGGGGGTTGGGTGTTCTTCTCCACGATCAACCGCAGTGCCAAGGCCTTTGGTCTGGCCATTGTGGCGGCTGAGTACCTGCTCAAGATGATTCCCAAGGGGACGCATGAGTACGCCAAGCTGATCCAGCCCAGCGAACTCGCGATGTTTGCCCGTCAGGCTGGCCTTGACCTGCAGGCCAGCAAGGGCCTGCAGCACAACCCCATCACCGGGCGCTACTGGCTCAGCGCGGACACATCGGTGAACTACATGCTGGCAACGCGCCGGGCAGAAGGGTGAGCCGCATGTGGCAAGAAGTCCGAGCTGTTCTGTTCGACCTGGACGGCACCTTGATCGACAGTGCACCCGACCTGGGTGCGGCCGCAGACAGGATGCGCATTGACCGTGGCCTGCAGTCGCTTCCCTATGAGCGGTATCGGCCCATGGCGGGCGCCGGGGCACGGGGGATGCTGGGAGTGGGCTTCGGGCTCACGCCCGACTCGCCGGAGTTTCCGGAGATGCGCGAGGAGTTCTTCCGCAACTACGAGCAGTGCATGACCGAGCGCACCTATGCGTTCGATGGTGTCCCGGAGCTCATTGCACAGCTCCAGGCGGCATCCATGCCCTGGGGTGTGGTCACCAACAAATCCATGCGTTTCACCGATCCGCTGACGCAGCAGATGCCGCTTTTCGCGAGCGCGGGTGCCATCGTCAGCGGTGATACCACGCCCCACGCAAAGCCCCATCCAGCACCGTTGCTGGAGGCTGCCGCGCGTATCGGACTGCCCCCGCAGTGTTTTGTCTATGTGGGTGATGATGAGCGCGACATCGTTGCAGGCAAGGCCGCAGGCATGAAGACCGTGGCGGCCTGCTACGGCTACCTTGGCGCAGCGGGCGATACGCTGCAGTGGCAGGCGGATGCGCAAATCTATTCTCCGCTGGAGCTCTTGAAACTGCTGGAAAGAGGCTAAGATAGGGGCCTTGGGGCTGTCCTGGTTTCGACGTGGGTTCGGGACCGGTGTGGTGCATGTCGAGCTTGAGTGACGCTCGTAAATCTCCATTCAAAAAACTAACTGCAAACGACGAACGTTTCGCACTCGCCGCTTAAATCCGGTGAGCCTTGCAACAGCACGCTGATGGGCTGGGCAAGGGGGTAGCAATACCTCCCGGCTGCAAGGGAATTTACATCAGCTGGCTACGTGCTGGGCTTCTTAGTACGTGGCAAGATCCAAGGAAGCTGGCATCCCGGGTAGCGTGCGCCTGCGCGACTTGGGAGGCGAGACTCAAAACAGAACGCTAAACATGTAGATCTGCCCGGCGAAGGCTTGCGGACGCGGGTTCAATTCCCGCCAGCTCCACCATCCAAGACACCGCCACACACTGATGACCTCAGCGTGTGGCGGTTTTTTTTGCCTTCAAGTGTCCTGCGGTGTCGTCGGAATCGCACGGATTTCGCACGAGCTACGGGAAAGGGCTCGGCAAGGAGGCTGGCCCAGGGTTGATTCAGCTGCTGCCCATGTCGGGCATGGGCTGTTGCGACAGTTCCTGGATCAGTGTGAGGCGGAAATGCGCCAGGGCCTTGGCGCCATGCTGTATGTGGTGCAGGTCTGCCACCCCGCCGATGCCCGAGACCAGCAGCTCCGGTTTGTTGGACAGGATGACTTCTATGAAGTGGTCAGCCAGTTCTGCTGCCAACAGGGTTTCTGTGCTCTGTTTGCTCATGTGCGTTTCCTCCTTGTGTTGGAAATCGCATGGTATGGCATTGCGGCGGAATAGGGGGGGCCGACTGGAGGCGTGGCCGGCGCCCGGTGTCGATTCTCAGATGGCGAGGCTTGCGCGGTCCTTGCCTTCTATCCACTTGGGCGGCTTGCCGCGGCCTGTCCAGGTGGCGCCGGTTTCTGGGTTGCGGAATTTGGGCTCTCCCACGCTGTGCTTGCCGGGCTTGCCGGATTTGCTCTTGGCGGAGGGGAAGACATCCTCCTTCGTCAAACCATATTGCTGCACCATCGCCTTTGCTTCAGCGATCGCATCGGTTTTCGCGTGCTGGATGAGTGCGTCGATTTTTTTCTCAAGCTCGACTTTTTGTTGCAGCAGGGCCTTGTAGTCGGATGTCATGGCAATGATGATTTTCAGTGGGAGATGCGCGTGTATATCACAGGTATGAATATTTTGTAAGTTATCAGTAAGAAAAAGAGTGTGCGAATGCAGGAACGGTCACCAGCGACGTGGCGCGTTCAGAACAGGTGATGGGGATGGTTGGGGCGGCGAGGTGCGCCCAAGAAAAAGGCCAGCGGCTTGCGCTGGCCTGGGAAGAAAGAGCCGGTGCTTTTTGAAAGCTTCCTGGGGGAATGAGAGGGAGGGAGGAGGAAATGCCCCAGACCCGGCAATGAAACGGTGCAGAAACTGAAGGCGATGATGCCTGCCGTGCGCAGGCCGGCCGATGGGTGAGAGGCGAGTCTGCACGTAGGACGGGGGAGCATCTGCCGAGTCACAGGCTGGTCATCTCCATGCGCGATAAACCGGAAGTTGCGCAACCATGGGGGGGAGCGCATTGTTTTTTTATTGCGCATCCATGTCCATTGCTGCCACGCTGATTCCATTTGTTTTCAACCCGGCCAATCCGATGAGTGCGCCATTGCAGCGGCATCGTTGGCGCCTGTATGGTGCGGGCCTGCTTCTTTCGGCGTCTGCCGGGGTATGGGCGCAGGTTCCCTTCAACGGCACCTACACGCAGGATTTCGACACCCTAGCCGCGTCCGGGGCGGGGTTGGCCTGGGCCAATAACAGCACCTTGCTGGGCTGGTTTCTCTTCAACAAGAGCCTGGCATCCATCACCTCTTACGTCGCTGGCAATGGTGCCTCCAACACCGGCAGCTTCTACAGCCTGGGGCTGAGCGCGGACCGTGCCTTGGGGGGAGTGGCGTCAGGCGGGGCCTACTTTGGCAGCCCGGCACAGGGCGCTGTAGCGGGTTGGATTGCGCTGGCGGTGCGCAATGACACGGGCGGCTCGGTCGATGGCATCACCTTGCGATTCAACGGCGAGCAATGGCGCAATGGTGGCAATACGGAACCGCAGCCCATGGTGCTGGAGTACGGCATGGGAGCCACCTTTGCCGACGTGCCTGAATGGCTGCCTGCCGGCGCGAACTTCAATTGGCAATCGCCTGTTGCCACCGGCACTGCTGCCGCCGTGGACGGCAATGTGGCCGGGCGGGTGAACAATGTGGGCGGGGATCTGCGCGGCCTGGGCTGGGCGCCAGGTGCCACGCTGTGGCTGCGTTGGGTGGAGCTCAATGATGTGGGCAACGACCACGGCCTGGCCATTGATGACGTCTCCATCACCCTGGCGCTGCCCGACACCACGGCGCCCACGCTGCAGGCAAGCATTCCCGCGGCGGCGGCGACCGGGGTGGCGCTGAATCCCGAAATCAAGCTGAGTTTCGATGAGGCGGTGAAGCCCGGTAGCGGCAGCTTCGAACTGCGCCAGGGCGCCACGGTGGTGGCAACGCTGCAGGCTGGCGATGCGGCGCAGGTGAAATTCAGTGGCTCGACCATCACGCTCAACGCGGGTGTGCGGCTGGCGGTCAATACGCCCTATAGCCTGGTTTCCGTGGGCGAGCCGGTGTTGGATACCTCGGGCAATGCGTGGACCGGCACAACGCTGGGCTTCACGACAGGAGACGAGCCGCCGGTCACCAGGATTTCTGCGGTCCAGGGCTCTGGCGATCAGTCTCCGCTGGTGGGGCAGAAGGTGACGGTGAGTGCCGTGGTGACGGCCTATATGCCTGGACTGAGCGGCTTCTTCGTGCAGGAAGAGGCGGCAGACTCCGATGGCGATGCTGCTACCTCGGAAGGCATCTTTGTCTACTACGGCAACGCCAATCCTGGCGTGGATGAGAGCACGGTGGGCAAGCTGGTGCAGATTTCCGCCTCGGTGAGCGAGTTCCGCAATCAGACCCAGCTCAGCGCCATCACGGACTTCGTCGTCCGCGGCGCGGCGGCCTTGCCGGAGCCGGTGCGCATCGCACTGCCTGTCAGCGACATGGGGCAATGGGAGCGTCTGGAAGGCATGCGTGTGGAGGTGGCATCCGCCACCGCAGGCGGCAAGCTGGTGGTGAGCGACAACCGCACGCTGGGCCGCTACGGCAATGTCACGCTGTCTGCCGATACGCCGTTGGCGCAGTACACCGAAGTCAACGCTCCCAGCGTGGCGGGCTATGCAGCCTACGTGCAGACGCTGCAGCGCAGCCAGATCATTCTCGATGATCGGTCCGGGGCCCAGAATCCCGAGTTCGTGCCGGGCCGTGGCGGCTTGCCGCTGTCGGCGTCCAACACGCTGCGCGCTGGCGATGGCGTGGACCGCATCATCGGCGTGCTCGACCAGTTCTTTGATGCTGCCGCCAGCGAGCCCTATCTGACCAGCTACCGCGTGCAGCCCACGCAGACGCCGCAGTTCATGGGAGCCGCGCGACCTTCTGCTGCTGAATTGCACCAGGCCGTGGGAGCGGCCACGCTCAAGATCGCGTCTGCCAACGTTCTCAATTTCTTCAACCTGACCGGTGCCACAAGCGGCTCTTCCCAGGTGATGTTCAACACGCCGCTGGGCAACCAGCAGGGCATTCGCGGTGCCAACAGCATTGCCGAGCTGGACAGGCAGCGCGCCAAGATCGTGGCCAATCTGCTGGGGCTGGGCGCCGATGTGTACGGCCTGATGGAGGTGCAGAACAATGGCTTTGGCCCGGGCAGCGCCATCCAGGATCTGGCCGACGCCTTGAACGCGAGTGCTGACAAGCCTGCCGGCGCCGTGTATGCGGTGGTCAAGGCACCCTTCAGTGAGGCTGCAGGCACGGTGCCAGGCGCGGGCACGGATGCCATTACCGTGGCCATCCTCTATCGCAGCGACCGCGTCACGCCGGTGGGCAGCGCAGCGGCACCCAATGTCTCTACCTACGATGCCTTCAACGGAAGCATCGGCGGAGCCCGGGTGCCGATTGCGCAGACCTTTGCCGTGGGCGGCAGCACGGAGCAGTTCACCCTGGTGGTGAACCATTTCAAATCCAAGGGCAGCGTGCTCGGTGGCGCAGGCAATGCGGACGTGCTCGACGGCCAGGGCGCCAACAACGCGGCGCGCGTGAAGACGGCCCAGCAACTGAGCAACTGGCTGGCAACCCGGCCCACAGGCGCGACCAGCCCCCACGTGGTGCTGGTGGGCGATTTCAACGCCTATGCGAAGGAAGACCCCATCATCACGCTGGAGTCCGGCGGCTATGTCAAGGTCTCCCAGGGGCTGTCCTATGCATTCGACGGAATGTGGGGTTCGCTGGACCATGTGCTGGTGAGCGCCAGCCTGCAGCCCAGCGTAGGGCGTGCGGTCAAGTGGGCCATCAATGCCGAGGAGCCCGAGGTGCTCGACTACAACGTCGAGTTCAAGTCGCTCGATCAGCAGGCCAGCTTCTATGCGCCCACCGCCTATCGTTCCAGTGACCACAACCCCATCCTCCTGGGGCTGAATTTCGGTGGCCAGGCGCCCTCGTTCAGTGGCGTGCCTGCCAATGCGCAGGCCGTGGTGGTGGGGCAGGCGGCCGATCTGGCGGACGTGGTGGTGGCCGATGCCGACAGCCCCGTCGTCACACTGTCCATCGTCGCCAGCGGCGGACAGGTGCTGGGCCTGGAGGATGCCGATGCTGCACAGCCCGGCATACAGCTGCACGGCAGCCCCGAACAGGTGTCGCAGCAATTGCGCGCCGCCATGTACATGGCTTCGGTGGCCGGCCCGGCCAGCCTGCAACTGAGCGTGAGCGATGGTGTCCATGCGGCTGTGACGGCCAGCTATCCGCTGCTGGCGACCGCAGCGGGCGCGGTGGACCCGGCCAATCGATTCAACATCACCGGAGCAAGCCAGATTGCGGTTGCGGGCGAGGTCGTGGGCGGTGGCGCCAACTGCCGCCTGACCGAGCCGCCGCAGGTCGTGGCGGCACCGGGTACTCCACGTCCTGGGGCGGTGGTGCCACACGGGCTGTTGAAGCTCAACACCGATGGCTGTGATGCGGGTGCGCTCGTGACGGTCAGGCTGACCTATCCGAACGATTTGCCCAGTGGTGCTGAATACTGGAAGTGGGGCCGCACGGCAGATAACACCACGCAGCACTGGTACCGCATACCTGCAACGCTGCAGGGTCGCGTCGTCTCCTTCGTGCTGCGCGATGGTGGCCTGGGCGATGACGATCTTCTGGCCAATGGCCGTGTGGAAGATCCTTCGGCTCTGGTGCTGCCTGCAGCGGTCGGTGGCGGCGCGCCGGCGGCGATTCCGTCACTGAGCGAGTGGGCGGTCGCGCTGCTGAGCCTGATGATGGGTGGGCTGGCCATCCGTCTGCGCCGCCGCAAACCTTGATGCTGCCGTGAAAGCCCGGTCTGCACCACGTGCAGGCCGGGCTTTTTGCTTTGGGGCAGGGGAAACTGCGGACAGGCATTTGCCCGACTGCGTGCAAGAGGGATGGGTGGGAGAGGATCTTGGTGTGCAGCCGCAGGCCGACGCTTGATGATGGCCGGGCTGGGTGCGAAAGTGGCGCGTCTGCCGCTGCGGACGCCGTCTCGGTGCAAGGAATGAGAGAGATATCCAGAAACGATCGTGCTTGAAAAAGAGCCTGGCTAACCGGCATACCGCTGGCTGGCAAAAACGACTGCAGGCTGAACTGGCCTGACGAGTCGCCCCACGATGAAACTGAACTGCTGCAACACCATGAATGCTGCAGCATGGGTTGAATGATATACGCAAACAAGAATCATTCTCAAATAAACCCAGAACTTCCTCTGGAATTAGAAAAAGCTTGTGTTTTGCGGTTTTCGCCTGCTGGGCTGGTATCTGACGTGGTGCCGCTCAAGAAAAAACGCCCCGGCTGCGGAGGCGGCCGGGGCGCTGAATGGAGCGTTCCATGCGATCAATCCAGGAAGGACACATGCTAGGGGTTTTGAATGAGAGCGCTTGCGTCTGCGTCTCCGGTCCTTCCTGGTTGTCAAGTGTAAATTGAAACAAGGTGCTTGATGGGGTCAAAGCAGCCGAAGTTGCATGCATCTGAGCCGTAAAGCTGTTTTTTTGTATTCCGATGCGACCGCCTCAAGCCCAATGCGCCGTGCAATGCAAAAAGCCCGCTGTGGAGCGGGCTTTTTTTCTGGGAATGTGGACGATGGCTCTTACGCGACCATCGTTTTACGGCAGAACGTCTCTGCGGCTGTCACCGTTGTTTTTTTCGTCGTAGTGCACGACGCGCCGGCGTGAGATACAGCATTGCCTGCGCAGACAACCACGGGATTATAGCAGAGGCAGAATTTGCCGCTGGAGCCATGGGCCTGTGTTGGCGCTGAAGGGGTTTGAAAATGAATGAAATGACGCAAAGGCTTGAGGGCCTGCTCGCATCCGGCAAGGACTCGGCCCTGCTGCGCTGTACCTTGGGCAAGACCTATCTTGAAAACGAGGCGCCTGAGGTGGCTCATTCACACCTGGAGCGGGCCATTGAACTCGATCCCGGCTATTCGGTGGCGTGGAAGCTGCTGGGCCGGGCATTGCTGGCGCTGGGCGACGCTGCTGGAGCGCGGCGGGCGTGGAATACGGGATTGGCCTGCGCGCAGCAGAAGGGGGACGCCCAGGTCGTAAAGGAGATTGGTGTGTTCCTCAAGCGCCTGGACAGGCAGCAGGCGGGCTGAGTCGAGATCCTGCGCAACGATGGGTGTGGGTGTGGGTGTGGGTGCGGAGCGGGATTCATGCCTGCAAAAGAGCTTCCCTGGCCAGGGCGTCGGCCTCGGTGTTGCGGTGGCGGGGTATCCAGCGCAGGTGCACGTGCTCGAACCCGGTCAGCATGGTGCGGGCCTCGTCAAAGAGGTCTGCCAGGCGCGCGATGGGCTTGATGGGGCGTGGCGATGGAGTCAACTGCTCCACCAGGATGCTGCTGTCCGTGAAGATGCTCAGGCGGCGCGCCTGCAGGGCTTGCAGGGCCTGCAGCGCGGCCATCAGGGCGCGCAGTTCGGCTTCGTTGTTGCAGCCTCGCTCGGGGCAGGGCTCGGACAGAAGGTGGCGGCGTCCGTCGGGTGCGGTGATGACGGCGCCCATGGCCATGCGTCCGGGGTTGGGTACGGCGCTTGCATCGATGTAGGCAGTCCAGAGGTCGGCGTCTGAGGGCGCGGGGCCGCAGGCGCTTGGGCGTGATGAGGGCTTTTCCAGGGGCATGCCCGCATCATGCGGCAGCGGTGGAGGTTCGGTCGCATTTCTTGTCGGATGGCGCGGGACAATGCAGGTCTGCAAATCACCGAAACCGAAGAATGCAGCGAATGATCAGGATTCTGGGCAAGTCATCGTCCATCAATGTGCGCAAGGTGCTGTGGCTTTGCGTGGAGTTGGGAATTTCTTTCGACCAGGAGGAATGGGGTTCAGGCCATCGATCGACGCAGGAGCCGGGATTTCTGGCGCTCAATCCGAATGCGATGGTTCCGGTGCTGCTTGATGGACCGCTGGTGCTGTGGGAGTCCAATACCATCTGCCGCTACCTGGCGGCCCGCCATGACCGGCAGGACCTGCTGCCGGCAGCGCCCGCCGAGCGCGCGCTTGTCGAGCAGTGGATGGATTGGCAGGCCACCGAGTTGAACAATGCCTGGCGCTATGCCTTCATGGGGTTGGTGAGAAACAGCCCTGAGCATCAGGACCCCGCGCAACTGGCTGGCAGCATGGCGAACTGGCATCGCCACATGCGCATTCTGGAGGACCAGTTGTCGCGCACCGGCGCATTTGCTGCTGGCACGCAATTGAGCCTCGCCGATATCGTGCTGGGTCTGTCCACGCACCGCTGGATGTCGGCGCCCATGGAGCGCCCTGAATTGCCTGCAGTCCGCGCCTACTACGAACGGCTTTGCGAGCGGCCGGGCTTTCGCCTGCACGGCGCCAACGGCACGCCTTGATGGCGGTCTGGCGCCCTGCGTGACAAAGCCCGCCAGGTTTCCTGCGGGCTTTGGTTGTTGAAAGCGTGGGGTCAGGGGGCGACGCGCACCAGCATCATGTCGGCCTTCGAGCCTGCACCATGGGTCAGGACCGGGTGGACGGTGTCATTGATGAAGATGAGTTGGTTGCCCTGGGTAATGCGTGAGGTGACCGTGTACTGCGAGGCAGGATTCAGGCGGCTGGGCTCGACGGGCAGCTTGAAGCTGTAGGGCGGCTTGAGGCCCTCGAGCCGCATGGACTGCTGGGATATCACCGGGGCGGGAGCATCGGCGCGCGAGGTGTCCTGCAATTCGACGACCAGCACGGCATCGGGCGCAAGCGGAGCGGGCTCCCTCAGGTCAACCGTTCCCATGACCGCAGTGACGGGCGCATTGGGCGCCGGCTGGGTCTGGGCGCATGCACCCAGCAGTGCTGCGGACATCACGAGGGCCAGGGCTGTGCGGCGCTGAAGGCTGTTGGAATTCATTGGAGCTCCTTCTTGATTTGGGAGTCCCAGTCTGGCCTGGCGCGGCTTGCGGGGCTGTAGGAGCAGGCTCAACGCAAGCTGCTGCCATTTCCCAAAGTCGCATGGGCCGATCTGCTGGCTGGTTGCCAGTCTTGGAGGCAAGGGTGTGAAAGGTTTGTGCCCGTGCTGCGGGCGCTGCGCTGGCGACGCTCGGTTGAACACTTGCGATCTGGACAGACAAAAGCCCCTGGCTCTTTCGAACCAGGGGCTTGAATCATTTGGTCGGAGCGGCGGGATTCGAACTCGCGACCCTCTGCTCCCAAAGCAGCGATAGAAGTGAATTAAATCAAATACTTACGTGTATTTTGTCTACACTTGGCCGTTCTGTGCGCTGAAATAGATCAACGACTTACGGAGGCGCTGTAGACGGTTTTTGGGTGCCTTCAGCGAGTTGCTTTCGAGCGGATCGCCTGCTTGTGTCGCACATAGTCGGCTGTCTGGGACTGTGTGGAGTGAGCACCCATTCGCTGAGCCGCAGTCACGCCGTGCAGCCGATCGACGTCCGTCAGCGCCTTCGCTCGCAGGTCGTGGATGTGCGCGTCCTCCACACCAGCACGGGTCAATGCGCGGCGCCACGCGGACTTCAGCGCCTCGTAGCTGTACGCGCCGCCGTCAGGCCCAGTGAACACGTATGTCTGCCCCACATTCTTTTCTGCTTTGATCCGCGCAACGAGTTCGCGAAGCCTGGGCGTCCACTCGATCAACACCTGGGCGCCCGTGCTGCCTTCGACCTTGGACGGACGGAACAGGACGCCATCGCGCCCGACGTTGGCCCAGGGTAGGGCCAATACGTCCCCGATGCGCTGGCCCGTCAGATAGGCCATGTCCAGGATGGCGCAGATCATCCGCCCCGCCGGGTTGATCTGCTTCGCGCGCTGACCGCCGCTGCGCAGCGCCGCCACCTTGATTCGCCGCAGCTCGCTGTCAGTGATGTAGCGATTGCGCGCCTTCACACTCGCAGTCCGGATTGCGTCCACCGGATTCGCGCCCGACTCTCTATACCCCTTTTCCTCTGAAAACCGCATAAGCTCGCGCAGCATTGAGCGGTATGCGTTATATGTCCTGGGCATCTTCGCGAACGCCTTCAGGAACTCAACCACATCCGGCGTTCGCACATCCTCAGCCCGGAATTCAGCGAAGGCCTGGGAAATCGTCCGCACCTGGTAGATGTCATTCGCCTGGGTCTTCTTTGCGTGCTTCGTGCTGACCTCCTGAAGCCACTGGCTGCAGATCGCCTGCATGCGGTCATCCACAGCGCCGCGCATCTCGGCATCTGCCAGAGCGCGATACAAGGAGGGTAGGCCATCGGCTATGGCCGACAGCCGTATCCAGGACCGCTGCTTGTTGACCTGGCGCACCAGGTAGTAGGCGCCATGCTTTGCATGCACGCCCTTCGGGAGGAGGTTTTTCTTCTTCATGCGACTTGTCGGAGCTTGGGGACACGGACCTGGGGCCTGTCTGTCTTGATGGCGCCGCCGGCGCACACTGCGGTGTAATGGGTGCGCTCCAGCAGCACATTGCCAGCGCGGCCAATGCGCGCCCTGAAAAATCCCTGCTGGCGCAGGATGCTGAGCTGCTTGGATGGCCACTGGTAGCCCGTCAACTCCTCAATTTCTTCTCGCGTGAGAGTGAGGCTCATGTTGTTTCACTCCTAATTTTTTCTGCTGCTGCACGCGCGGGTCGCGCTCGTGCTGATATGCACCCCACAGCGCCGCGCCGGCATCGCAGCGCGGCTGAGACCGCGTGGCGCCAGCCGCGATGCACTGCGGGCACTGAAAGTGGTGGGCCTGATATGCGCGGTCGGCCAGCTCCCATGTGCTGGCGCTGGGCGGCTCAGGCATAAGAAAACCCGCTCTCGGCGGGTTCCCTGTAGTGCTTCTCTTCGTCTCGCCATTTCCTGGCCTGGCGCACGTCACGCTTGCTCATGACGAGCCTCCGGTGATGCCCGGCAGCGGGCCGGCGGCCTTGGACGTGAGGCCGGCGCGGCCCTCTTCGGTCAGGTGCAGGCGCGTGACACGCACGGGGCCGTCTGCAACCACCTCGCGGCTGGCGATGAGCGGATTGGGCCTGGGGATGATGCCGAGCGCCGTCTCAATGGCGGCATCAGCGCAGTCCCAGACCTGGTGCTTGTGGTCCACATCTTCGAGCGCGTGGTCGCATCGGTCCTCGTGCTCTCGCATGACATCCCAGATCGCGCGGGCGACATCGGAGCGCAGCCGCAGGCGGTCGTCATCGCTCAGCGGCAGCGGCTTGCGCGCCTCCAGCTCTGCCAGTTGCTGGGTGGCCTGAGCATGCATCTGGGCCTGCATGCGGTGCTGCTGGGCCAGTTGGTCTGCTCGCAGCTTCTGTTCTGCAGCGGCACGGGCCTCGGCCACGAGCCGCACCTCCAGCTCTGCGATGCGGTCCAGCAGTGCGAGCACGGCGCCAGGGTTCGCCGCTGCGTAGAACTGGGCCAGCTTGAGCGATTCCCCGTCTGTGCCGTAGGTGTCGGCTTCGATCTGCGCGAGGGGGTACTGCTCGCCCTCGGTGATGCCGCCGACTACGGCCACGTCGAAGTGCTCGGCGTGCGGCCATGCCTCGTTGCAGCAGGCCCATGCCTTGACAGCGTTGGACAGAGCGCGTAGGTCGGGTGTCGGTGCTGTGGTCACGGGGTCTGTCCTTTCTCTGAGTCCTGCTTCCGGCGCAGTTCGCGCAGGCCCTCTGCCGCATAGGCCAATGCGCGGGCGCTGCGCAGGGCGTTGCTGATGAGGGCCTCCGCTTCGCGCTTGAGGTCGCGGACGATATGGCGCTCGGGATGATCAATGGTCACGCCTTCGTCGATGGCGGCCACTGCTGCCAGAGTTTCTACGGCCAGGTCAGCCAGGCTTTGCTGTGTCATGCAGGTCCTTTCTGCTGCGCCTGGGCGCGCTCTGGGATGTCGAGTGCCGCGCTCTCTTCGGCTGTCGGCTGCCGCTCCTCGCCACAGCCAGAGCACCGCATGCGGCGGTACTGGGGCGGATAGGTCTTGGTGGCCAACCAGCTGTGCGGTGAGCCATTGAGGCAGTCGGCCTTCTTGGCCTCGTAGCTCAGGCTGATGAAGGTCTCGAAGACGAAGTGCTTGTTGCAGGCTCGGCACCAGTGTTCGTGGAGCACGTCTTCTGCGTAGCCTGCGCCGTCATCGTGGTTGGCCTCCTGATCTGCGCCGCAGTAGGGGCAATTCATGTCTGCCATGTGTCATTTCTCCTTGTGCGCCTGGGCGCGCTCATTGGCTAGGTTCCGCAGGCAGTGCTTGCATGTCACCTTGTCCTCGTTTGCCGTCGATGCGTGGTACTCCTCGATGTGGCAGCCGGCGACGAAGTCATCGGGCCAGCCGCTCTCAACGTAGTAGTGGACTTTGTGCTGGGGCATCAGCTCTCCTTGTGCCCAGTGGGGCGCTGGAACAGGGGTAGGGCATGGGCTTCGGCGCGCACGGCTGCGGCGGCCTCGAATCCGTAGCCCCAGATGTCTCCGTTACTGGGGTCGATGCGGCCCGGCGCGATGCGCTCCGGGTGCAGCAAAGTGCCGTGCAGCACGTAGTCGCGGAGGGCTTCGACCAGCGAGCGCAGCGTGCCGCCGTGGCTGAAGCCGCGCCAGCGGCCCTGGTAGGCCACATAGACCCTCGCGCCCCGGTAGTCGTCAATCAGCCATACCCGGCCACGGGCGTCCAGCTCCAGGCGCGCGATGCTGCCGGATTCGCGGTTGTGAAAGAAGCGGCGGCCGTGGCGGCTGATTACCTCGATCAGAGCATTTGCGTGCCCCAGGCGTTCGGTTTTACTCATCGTCCTCCCCCTTGGCTGCTGCCTGGGCTGCGGACCGTTGTTTGCGGACCGTGCCGATGAACCCCAGGTTCTTTCCGCACTTGCTGCAGATGGCGTCGCAGGTGCGGGTCTCGAAGAACTGGCTGTGCTTGCACCAGCGTTGGCGCAGCGCCTGCACGCAGAAGAAGATGGCGCTCGCGATCACGAACAGGAAGAACAGGGCCACGCCGATGGCGTCGTTTATGGTCCAGACGAACATCAAGCACCGCCTTCCTTGGCCTGGGCTGCGTCGTGGGCCTTGCGGGCTTCGAGCGATGACAGGGCTTCGGCGATGGCTTTGCGGGGCGTCGCGCCGCTGCCGCATGCCAGGGTGGTCTCGTCTTCGCCGTAGATCTGGGCATCCCATGGGCCTTCAAACTCTGGGATGACCGCGATGCGCTCACGCTCCATGGCATCCAGCAGGGCGGTGTCGCTGGCATCCACTGCAGGCGCAGCAGGTGCTGCCAGCATCTGGTCAATGTCCGCCGCGAACTCGGCAGGCGTGACGGTTGGCATGGCATGAGCCCGGCCGTCGCCCATCACGGCCATAGCGCCGGCATCGGTGGCCCGGCACACCTCGAAGCCGTGGCGCTCGGGGAGCGTGGCCCCGGGGCGGATGTAGCAGAGCACATCGTCGGGCGCAGCAGGTGCCTGGGGCGCTGCTGCCAGCTCTCCGAGTGCAGAGCGAACAATCCGCCTCAGTTCGTCCGCGGTCATTGCCTGATAGCCATCCCCGTCAAAGCCTGTTTGGCGCAACACTATCGCGTCGATTGCAGCATCGGTTGCTTCTGGGCCTGCAGGCGCTTCCAATTTGGGCGCTGCATCGTCCTCCTCGAAATCTATGGGCTGCCCAGCGAGTGCCATCTTTGCGATCGTGCCGTCTTCTACCGTTGCCGTACCAGCTTCATCGCACCAGTAGTTCTGAGGCTCGCCGCTCACTGTGTCCCATGCGGTTTCGTCGGAAAGGATGAAGTGCTCGCCATCGGCATAGAACTGCAGCGCCTTACGCAGATCGACTTCGGCGGCAGGCCGCTCGGCTCGGGTCCAGATCACAGCGGCGTTCAACTCTTCGCCCTGGCCGATCCAGCGGCCATCTTTGACGCGCTCGCGGCTCACGGTAGGCGGCACCGCAATCGCACAGCGGCGGCCGTCCTTCTCGATGTACTGCGCGCCATAGGCCGGCAAGGCCTGGTCCAGCGTCAGCAGGTTGTTCACCAGGTCGGCCACGGTGCGCGTGGGGCAGATCCACTGGCGCTCGCCCTGGGGCGCCACAGCGGCAGGAGCTGCCCCGGCGTAGAGCGGTGTCCCGTACTCAAAGCCGCTGATGTCGCACAGAGGCTTGATCGCGCGCTCGCCGAACTCGGCGTCGTCATGGCTGGCAGAGCAGATTTCTGCCACGGGCTGGGCAGGCTCCTCGATCTGGGTCGGGCAGCCTTGCGCGGCGTCCAGGGCCTGGCACACGAGGCATTCCGGGTCGCGCACTGCAGGTCCCTCGATGCTGTCCGGGCAGCTGCCAGCGTAGGTGTGGCCGATGCGGCCCTCTGCGTAGTCGCGCAGGGTCTGCCATGCGGTGTTTGTGTCCATGTGGTGCTCCTCAGTTGGATGCAATGCGCCAGAGCGCTTTGGTGGTTTGGATGACGTGGCCTGCGCGCTGCAGCAGCTCACAGGTCTGGGGTGGGGTCGGGGTCATGGGGCAATGAGAAAAGCCACTCGCGGCACGGGGCCGGGTGGCTTCGGGGGAGGGGAGTGCGTCAGTGGCCGCAGGGCAGGCCTTCGCCGGGTTTTGGCGGGGACTCGACGGACGCGCCGCAGCTGGCGCAGCGCGCCGGGGTCTGCTGCTCCCACCATATTGAGCGGGCACGGCGGCTGGCGCTGAGAGCGGCTTCTCGGTCGCGTTCTGCGCGATGCGCGGCAATGTCGTGTGTGTGGCTGGTCATGGGGTGATCTGCTGCTTGATTGCGGCGATGGCGTTGTCGATGGCAGCTCGCGTTGATTGGCCGCGAGATATCTGGTGATCGCTGCGGCCAGGGAGCGAAACGTAGAAATCGCCTTGCTCGATGTCCTTGAGGACGATGGCCTGCTGTGCAATCACCCAGTCCAGGCGGGTCCGCTCCTGCTGGAGTTCGCTGGCGCTGGTCTTGCCTGATGTGGACGGTGTGACGCGCGCTTTGCCCTGGGCCTTTGCCGTCTGCAGCTGCTCGCCCAGCACCTCGCCAGCCTTTTCGCCATGCTTGCGCGCGGCCTTGGCTGCCAGAGTCGCGGAGACCTCGCCTGCGCTGACCATCTGCCGCACATCGCTGCCCGCATCGCCAAGGGCCAGGAGCTGCAGCACATGCTCGGCGGTCTTGCCGACCTTCTTCCCGATCTGAGCGGGTGTCCAGTTGAAGGCGCGCAGGCGTTTGTAGCCCTCGGCTATCTCGACAGCAGTCAGCGGCTTGTTAGAGGCGCTGGTGATGATGCGGGCGATGCGGTCCTCTTCGTTGCCCTCGAAGAGCACGACATGGATCCAGGCCTCGCCATCCTTTTCGCTGCGCAGCGGGGCGCCACGGTCCAGGGCGCGGCCGATGGCCGCATGCCGGCGATGGCCGTCCACAATCCACATGCCGCCCTCATCGCGCGGCCGGACTTCTAGGGGTGGATACTTCCCGGCATTGATTATGTGAAGGGTCAGGGCCTCGATGCTCGCTTCGAGCTCGTCGTCTTGCTGGCGCAGGTTGAAGCCTGGTTCGACGTGCAGGCTCTCATAGCGGACCTGCACGCCGTCGGCGCGTTTGACTTCACCGGTCTCGCGCATCTTGCGGATGGAGTTCGTCATGATGGATTGCGATAGATGTGTTGCTGGACGGCCAGCGGGATGACTGCGGCGATGTCGCGCAATGTGTCGCGCCAGTAGCCGCTGTCGTAGTCGTAGCCCGATGGCCGGCTGAATTCCAGGGCCTCGGCTAACTTCGCTGGGCCGATGCGAGCAAGGGCGCCGATGGGGTCTGCTTCAGGCAGCGCGGTGGACCAGGCGCGGGACAGGGAGTGCACGATGAGCGTGGGCACGCCGCCCACGCGGGAGGTGCCGGGCTCCACGACCAGGTAGATGTCACCGATGTCTGCGATCTCGGTGACGCGCAGGGACAGCAGGGGAGGGGTGTCTGTGGCTTTCATCGCGGCCTCAGAACGGGATCGTTTCGGAGTCGTCGTCTGCTGGCGCTGCCGACGGGCCGGTCCGGGTCAGGGATGCGGGAAGATCCTGGCCGATCCCGGTCCGACCTTCGCCGCCCAACGCCTCGATCAGATCGGGGATGAGCTTGGACAGCTCGCCCGTGGCAATCGCCACATCGGCATCGAAGCCGCCGTCGTCCTGCGACTGCCCCTCCATCACCGCATCCAGCATTGCAACCTTGCGCAGCTGCAGCCCCTCGGTAAGCACGAAGCTCACTCGGCCGTCCCAGGTCATGGCCACGCGTGTCGGGAGCTTGCCGTGCTGGATGTGCTGCTTTACCTCCTCGATGTCCAGCGGGTGCCGTCCGTACCGGACAACCGATTTGGACTCGTCGCAGGACTTCAGCTCGCACTCGCGGTCCACGCTGAATCCAGCGGGCGCCTCCTGAGAGTTCAGCCAGTGCGCCATGGCAGCCTGAGGGCTTGTCTGGGTGTCCAGGAGCGCGAGCGCGAATCCCGGCAGTCCCTCGACCAGCGAGCTCACCACCTCGTCGGCGCGCGCCTGGCTGCCCGTATCCAGCACCAGGGTGCGGGCCTGCGGGTCCAGCCAGACCCACATGGCGCCCTGCTTGGTGAAGGCCATAGGCAGCAGGTCCAGCTTAGCCTCGTCCTTCAGTTCCTTCTTTTCCTTCTTGCCCGGCTTGCGGCCTTCGGTGGCCTCGATGTGGGCAGCCTTTTCATTGACGCGGCGGTTGAGCACGCTGGCCGGCAGCATCTTGGCCTCGGTCATGAAGCGCATCACCCACTGATTGGCCACGGACTCGGCCAGCGGGCCGTGGGCCTCGCCGCGCGGCGGCACCCAGCCGGCAGAACGCTCTTGTGTCAGGCCGCATGCAGCGAACGGGGACTTTGCCAGCGCTGCCTCGATGGCCTGGAAGTCGGGCACCCAGGAGGAGGCAATGCGATAGATGGTGAGGTTGGTGAACATAGGGATTCAGAGAGATTTGGGGTTCTTGGGGAGGGAGCCGAAATAGAAGGCGTCGTCATCCGTCCATGCGTCGTACCGGAGCAGTGCCGAGTGAGCGGCTGTGGCGACGGCGAGCTTGGGGTTGGTGAGCTTGGCGTTGTTGACGACGATCTCCAGCAGCTTCACGTAGCCCCGCGTTTTCATGATTCCCCAGGAGGGATAGTCGGGGGGCATGCGGTGGGTCATCTCGGCCGCGCAGCGCTCCAGCGCGTTGGCGGCCTCTATGTGGTGGCTCTTTGCAAGTGCGCGCGCTGCGCCTGCTGCGAGGCTCAACTGCTTGGCCTGTAGGCGCATGCCGTGGGCGTCCACTGCAAGCTCGCAGGTCTTGGCCTCCTTGCGTAGCGCGGCAGCCTCGGCGCTGAGCTGCTTCACTGTCGCCCGCGCCTGCAACTCGGCGGCGTAGATCTCGGCTGGCGTGCTCATGGGGACTCCTTTAGGCAATCGACCACTGCTCCAGACCATTCGGCGTGCATGCCGGGGCAGGCCCAGGCCGATGCCGCTGCGCGCTTCAGGTCCGCCGCGCTGGCGCTGGGCTCCTGGGCTGCGTCTGCCGAACTGCAGGCGCTGCACGACACGACGACAACCGCCAGCAGCAGGGCAAGCAGCCAGCGGCCTGACAGGCTCTGCTCTTCAGCGATCGGTCCCGGGGACTCGCGCAGGTATCGCGCATCGGGGTCCGGGTTGAATGGTTCGGTGGGGGTGACGCGCTGCATGTGAGCCTCCGATGGAGTCAGCCCTTCTGGCTGAAGTACTGTTTGATGGCGGCGATCTGGCCGGCAGCGGCGGCAAAGGACTCTGCCTCGGTGAAGCCTTCGAACATGCAATCAGCAGCTTCCTCTGCCGCGTCCTCATCTACCCCACGCACCGCGAGGAATACATGGCTCGGCGCGATGCCTTCCACTGCGGGATCAAACTTGATCTCGATACCTGGGGTGTCGTCTTCGTCGCTGCTTCGCTGGACGAGCACCTGGCCGATTTCCGGGTGAACAAACAGCTTGGCGAACGGTTTGGGTTGCTGCATGCGGATCTCCTGGGGATGTGGCCCGTGGGGCCTGGGCATGAAAAAACCGCCTCAGTGGGCGGTCATGGATCGTCAGTCGTCGTATTGCTCGCTGGCGGCGGACTTGACGTCGTGCTCATGCATGTCGATTTCCAGGGTGGTACGACCGACATACAGAGCGAGCAGGATGGCCTCAAATTCGCCGACAGCGTTTGGCAGGCTCATCGGGGTCACCGCCTTGTCATTCAGCGTGAGCGAATAGACTTGACCTTCCCTGGTGAAGGCGAGCCGCATGGAGGCAGAGTGCTTTCCGCGGGTGGATTCTTCGCCGTCCAAATAAAGCCATCCGCCACCGCCGCTGTACTCGCTCATTTCGAGTTCGGCATAGAAGGCTTCGTGGGATTCCTTGAGGAATCCGCTGCGCGCCTGCTGCAGCAAAACCGAGAGCTTGATGCGTGCGGGAAGATCTGGCATGAAGCTGCCCACTGCAGACGTGATGGCCGTCTGCACGGCTTTCGCGTTTTCCCCCTGCACCGCGCTGGAAACTGCTGCATTGAGCACCTGCTGAAACTTGGCAACGTCATCAATCCGCAGGCCATGCGGCATGGCTTCGCTGAGTTGCTCCTTCATGGCTTCGCGGAACTTGCTGCGATAGCCTGTGGCATCGCCGATTGCATCCTTGACCGCCTCCGCGATGGCCTTGTCTACGATGGGTTGGATGCGCTCGGCGCTGACGGCCTGGGCGACGATTGCGGACAGGTCCAATTCGATCTTGATTTCCATGACTGATCTCCGGTTGTGGCCGCGTCGGGCCGAAAGAAAAACGCCCGCGAGGTGCGGGCGAGACGTGAACAAAGGCCGGCGCCGCATGGCGGCGTGCGAGGGAGAGATGGCGTGGTGGTGAAGGCCCTGGCCCGGCGTAAAACTAGAATGGGCCATCACCTATGGAGATGGCGATGGCACATGAAGAATCTGGCGTGGTTGTTGCCATGTCTATGGTCTTGACCGCGATCGTCAAGGCGCTGCCACCGGACGTTGCCAAGCAAGCTGCCCGTGAGCTGCGTGCAGCGAGGCTGGACGCCCGTGCGCGCGCAAAGGAGGACGGCACGCCTGCTGAGACTGCTCAGGCCTGCGACAAGCTGTCGGGCATGTATCTCGATGCACTGAAGCAGGTTGCGGCCGGCTCGGCGCAGCTGGTGGGCGGAAAGCGCAAGAAGTAGGTTGATGGCTGCCGATGAGCCCCGGCTTTCCCTCTGACGGTTTGGCGGACTCTCACCGCTTGCAGGAGGGCGACTGCCTGTCACGATTTGCCATCAAGAAAAAGAGCGGATCACCCGGTTTGCAGTCTGTCGGTGGAGGCATGTCGGATTGCCTTGATCCACGCCCGGTTGCAGTTTTTCAGTGCCGCGCTCTTTCTTGATGGTCCTGGCCTTTTGCGTCGCCAGGGCGGACGAGTGTCCAGAAGCTGTGAAGTGGTGCTGTTACATGGCGTCCTCACTGGAAGTTCCCTGCGCGTTCTGGCGGCGCAGGTTTCGCCGGGCCTGGTGGCCAAACCAAGGGGCTCTGCTGGCGCAATTTGGTGGAATTCCACCAAATAAGAGCGGAGGCTGAGCCCCTTGGTTTGCCCCGATGACGCTCGGGGCCGCGCCGGTTTCCCGGTCATGCTGTGGCTTCACTGATTGCGTTGAGGGGTCGCCGCTCCCAAGTACCCGGTGCCTGATGGCTCCATGCCCGGTAACTCGCCTTTCGCATGTCCGCGAGACTGCGCGGCCAGGTGGTGGCCGGGTCTGCCGGCCTATCAATCTCGCATGTGTTCTCCTTCGCAGCGCGGGGCTGCCCAGGTTGTGCCGTCTTGCTTGTCTTGGTGACGGCGGGATACCTCAAGATGATTTCGCCGGCATCTCCCGGCAGTGCTTTTGTCTCACGCGGGGCTACTCGGCCGCGTGCCTCCTGCCCGTAGGCCTTCGGCTTGCCCTTGGCTGCGTAACGCAGGATGGGGGACGGGGTTACCCGCGCCGGACGCTGGATGCCCTGCGCCGGCTATTGCTTGCTCTCTGAGGTTTTTAAGGATCCTGAGGGGAGGGGCTCGGTCCGATCACTTGGCCCAGCGCAACCTGTTTGTTGTGCGCTGGGTGGACTTTAGCAGATGCTATGAGATGTGCAAGAGATAATTTGAGCAAGTGCTATAGATTGCGGGGATGCAAAGCATGACCACACAACACACAGACGAAAAAAATCCCGCTCAAGGCGGGCTTGTGTGTGCCTGGATGTCGAGCCTAATCGCGGCCCAGTTCGGCCAGCGTTTCCTGCAGCGTCTTGATGAGCCGCTCAACATCCTCTGGCGGCATCTCTACCCAGGTCGTCGTGACGGGTAGGCCTGCTGATGTCTTGGCTGTGTGCTTGAGCCCGATGAACGTCTTGCCGCCCTCGGCGCGCGTGCGGACGCCGGTGAACTGGAGGATGGGTGCGGGTGTCATGCCCCATGGTGGCATGAAAAAGCCCGCACTTGGCGGGCTCGACTGATCTTGTTGTTGCCAACTAGGTGGCGGTGATGGCGTCGATTGCCTTGCCAGTGCTGAAGTGGACCCTTGTGCCATCCTTCCTGACCACGAAGAAGCACTTCGAGTTGAACTGAATTCGGCCGATCTCGTCGTCATGGTCCTTGATGAAGTGATCGACGCCGCCGCCTGTCTTTGCACCGTGCCATTCCGGCGACACGTTATCGTAGGCAGTAACCAGCGAGAGCAAGTCGCTATGATCCTCTGCCGCCTCCACGCGCTGGCCCACCGCATGCCGCTTCAGCATCGCGGAAAAATGATCCTTAGCATCACCCTTTTTGGTCCATCCGCGTCCGTTACTGAGCGCTACTGGTTTGCCTCTTGGCATAAGTCCTCCGCTTAAGTTTAGGAAAGCAAGCTGCCGCCACGAAGTCGCGGCATGCTGGGGTTGGCAACAAGTGCCTGGATCTGTGTACGGGCTAGCGTGTTGAGTGTGATCAAGCGCTGGCGTTGATCGACCTTCATCTCGATCATCAAGGCGTTCTGGCTTTCGAGACTGGAGAGGACCACAAGCTGCTCAATGGTCGCTTGGTCGCGGATGTTGCCTTTGGCCCCGGGATTTTGTCGCTTCCACTCTGCAGCGGTCATCCCGAACAAGGCTTTGTTGAGGAGGTCTGCCTCGGTCGCGTAAACAAAACCAGCTTCCTTGCTCGTCAGCTCGTCGGGGATAAGATGCTTCTGGACAGCATCTGTATGGACTCGATACTGAACCTTTGTGAGCGCACGCTTCACATCCCAGTCGAGGCCACGCTCCGCTTCAGACCGCTTGAACCGCTGGAACTCTGTGATGAGGTAGAGCTTGAACTCAGGGCTCAGCCAAGAGCCAAACTCGAAGGCAATGTCTCGGTGAGCAAATGTACCGCCGTAGCGACCCGCCTTGGCCACCAACCCCACGCCGCCCACGTCCTCCGTCCACTTCTTAACTGAGAGTCGGAACCTGTTCGTTCCAGCCTCCAGTCTTATTCCGTCGAATTCGGCAGAATTAAAACTCGGGTTGTTGATCCGTTCCCAAACACCCAGGAACTCGATCGTGTCCTTGTTGCGAAGCCACGCATCGATCAGCGTCGATCCGCCGTCGAACTTGGCCACCATGTCGGTCAGGCTGATGTAGTCTTCATCGCCTCGGGTCGTCAGGCTAATCTCTACACCTTGCACGGTGAGGCTCTTGCTGCCAGTTGCCACTGCTACTCCTTAAGGTAGGTTGTGTTTTTGGGGTCAGCCCTGATGCAGGGTCCACCATGCCTTCACGCGGCCAGCGACATTGATGCTATCTGCAGCTGTTCGCAGGTCGATGCGCTCCTCGTCTGGAAACTCTTCTGCGTTATCACTGCGGAGCACAAGGGTTCCTGTGGAGTGAATGAGCGCGCGCTTGAGCAGCAGGCGATCGCATACATCCAGCACGTAGATGCCAGGCACATCGATGGACTTCTGCCCCATGTCCACGAAAACCAGGTCGTGGTCGTTGATCGTGGGCAGCATGCTTTGCCCGCACCCCGTGAGGATCTTGATGCGGTCGTAGTTCGTGCTTCCGACCTTCTGGCGCACCCAGCTCTCCAGCACATCGAGGTGCCGAATGATCTGGACAGGCTCGCTCAGGCCTCGCCCAGGACCCATGGACGGGGTTGGGGATAGGTGCTGTAGGCGCACGTAGCCTGGCGGGATTTCGTCTCGGTCACGCGCGGGCATGCTGACCGGCGCCGGAGTGTTCTCAGGTTCGGCAGTGAACCATCCGGCATAGCCGGGGAGTGCTTCAAGCTTTTCCACGAAATCCTCCTTGATCGGCCGATGGCGACTCTTCATCTGGCCGATGAAGGATCCGTTGGTGTAACCGAGCAGGCGCGCCAGCGCTGTGTCGCTTCCGGCTTTCTTGGAGGCGGCCAAGAGCCGCTGGATCCTGAATTCCTGCGTGTCGTTCGTCATGTCTCGAAGATAGCAATTGCGAAAATAGCGAGCGCTAACGATTTGTTTGCCTATGCTTTAGCGTGTGCTATAGAATGGGGCATGCCTATACCAACCCTCACGCCAGAAGACGCCCGCGAGCTTGCGGAGCGGTCGGAGACAACGCCCGCCTATCTTTATCAAGTCCTCACGGGGAGGAGGAAGGCAAACCCGGCGCTCGCGCGGCGGATCAATGCGGCGGATCCCCGGATTCTTTTGTCAGATCTGCGCCCCGACGATTGGCAGGTCATCTGGCCTGAGCTGGCGCAGCCCACCCCCCAGACCCAGGAGGCCACCCATGGCTGAGCAGCGATACCGCTTTGGCGGCCCCATTCCTGAGTCTGTGCAGACGCTGCGCGAGCGCCGCAGGTATCGCGACTCGTCGCTGTATGCCGGTGTCAAGAGGGCCCGGCGCGAGAAATGGGAAGAGGAGCAGCGGATCAGTCCAGATCCATGGCGCCCCTGCGCGGGTTCGTGCGAGCCAGCTCTTTCTCGACCCGCTGGATGCCCTCCAGCAGCGTGAAGTACCCCTCCTCGAACGCGCTGGCGATGACGCCCCGATCGAACTCCGAATGCTCTCGCTCGACCTTCGAGAGGATTGCAACGGCCAGTGTGGCCGCCGGCCCGATCAGTTCCTTTTCGATTTTCATGTCCGCCCTCCTTGGCGCTGGTTGTGTAGGAACTTCCAGCATAGCCCAGGGTGTGGCGGGCACCTCTCTCACTCGTTGTTTTGGTTTTCATGCAGCGAGTTTCCTGTTCAGCGGCCAAGCCCGCAACGTCCACTTACACCTTGGAGCAGACAAATGATGTGGCTCGACGCACTGCGTACGGCAGTGAACCAATACCCAGGCGGCCGCACCGCGATTGCCGCGCGTCTCAACAAGTCCGATGAGGTCCTGCGCAAGGAGCTGGCGGGCACGTCCAGCACGCACAAGCTGGGCCTTTCGGACAGCCAGCAGATCGCCGAGATGCTGGCAGAGCAGGGCGTGGACTGCTCGGGCTTCCGTGTGGCTGTGGATGCGGCCTGCATGGGCGTGGACCAGTTCCGCGCTGCTTGCCTGCACATGCTGGCCGCCGATGGCTCCCGCGAGATTGCAGACGTGGTGACCGAGATCGCCTCGTCGCTGGCCGACCTGCACATGTCCGACAACGACCTGCGCCGCTGCTCGAAAGAGATCTTCGACGTGATCGGCAAGATGACTCTGCTGCTGGCCGCTGTGAACGCTCGCCACGCGGCGGACAACGCAAGGAGCCAGGTATGAGCAAGCGACTCCCCTGGCTCCGCCTGTACACGCGGATGGTCGATGACGACAAGCTCAAGCTGCTGGCCTTCGAGGACCGTTGGCACTTCGTGGCGCTGCTGTGCTTGAAGGGCGAGGGCCTGCTCGACAAGGCCGACACCCCGAGTCTGCTGATGCGCAAGGTTGCCGTGAAGCTGGGCCTGGACGTGCGCAGCCTGGAAGAGGTGGCCCGCCGCCTGGCCGAAGTGGGCCTGATCGAGCAGGAAACGCTGCAGCCGGTGAAGTGGGCAGTGCTGCAGATGCAGAGCGACGTGGACACCACGGCTGCCGTTCGCAAGCAACGCCAGCGCGAACGCCAAAAGGCCTCGAAAGCCGCGTCAGGCAACGATGTCACGCAAGGTCACGAAGACGGTACGGATGCGTCACGCGTGACAGGTACGAATGTCACGCGTACAGATACAGATACAGATACAGATAAAGAAGAAGAGACATTTAAAGAACTAGAACCTGTTGGTCCGCGTTACGCCGAAACTTCGCCTCCGGCTCAGCCTGCCAAGCCCGAACCCGATGCAAAGCCTTCGGCCACGGGCACTCGCCTGCCAAGCGACTGGATGCTGCCGAAGAGCTGGGGTACCTGGGCCATCGAAGAGCGGCCTGAGATGACGGCAGAGGAGGTGCGCCGCCAGGCGGCCATGTTCGCCGACCACTTCCACGCCGCTGCTGGCAAGGACGGCCGCAAGGTCGATTGGAAGGCGACGTGGCGCAACTGGATCCGCCGCGCCAACCTGCCGCGCGCCGGTCGGCCTGCCGCTGGCGCCGGTCGGCCTGCCGCTGGCGCTGGCGCCCCGCTGAACAAGCAGGAGGCCCTGGAGCAGCGCAACCGCAATGTGGGCGCGGCCTGGGCGGCGCAGGGACAGGGAGGCAGCCATGCAGCAGCATGAACAAGGCCAGTTCGCCGACCTCCTGACCGACGTGATGGCGTACTACGGCAAAGACGTCTCCAAGTTCCTGCTGGACGTGTGGTGGGACGCATGCAAGTCGTTCGACATGCAGCAGGTTTCCCAGGCGCTGCAGCGACACGCATGCGACCCGGAGCGCGGCCAGTTTGCGCCGAAGGTGGCGGACGTTGCTCGCGTCCTGTCGGGGACATCCACAGATCGTGCGGCCATCGCCTGGGGCAAGGTGCACGAAGCCATGAGCGCTGTCGGCGCCTACACCGATGTCGTGTTCGATGACCCGGCGATCCATGCCGTAGTCGAAGACCTGGGCGGCTGGCCCAAGATCTGCCGGATGGACATGAAAGAGCTGTCCTACCTGCAGCACCGCTTTCAGGAATCGCACCGCGCGTACACCGAGCGCGGCCAGTACGAGTACCCGCGCCGCCTGATGGGCGACCGCTCGCCAGACCACGAATACACCCGCAATGGCCTGCCACTGCCGCGCCCCGCGTTGGTTGGCAACCGTGACCGCGCCGTGGCCGTGCTCAAGAACGGCAGCGCAGCGGGCAAGACCAACATCACCATGCTGGCGCATCACGCCATGCACCTGCTGGCGAACTCCAGTGTGGGCCAGGAAGCGAGGCGCGCATGAGGACGCTCGAAGAAATCAAAGGTCGCTGCCACATCGGCATCGGTGGTTGCTGGCTGTGGAAGGGATCTCTGCGTCACGACGGCCGCGCCAATATCTACGCACCGGACTACACCCGTGGACCCGACGTCATGACGACGCAGAACGGGCCCCGTGCGGTCTGGCATTGCAAGACGGGGAAGCCTATCCCAGCTGGTTGGCGTGCGTATGGCACCTGCGAAAACAAGGCCTGCTGCAACCCGGCGCATGTGGCCTGTTCGCCCTGCGCTGAATTTGGTGGCTGGATCAGCCAGACCGGCCGCCTGAAGGATGTGCCGAGGCGCATCTTGGCAAACCGGCTGGGCGGTCGCAAGCGCGCGAAGCTGACCCCGGAGGTGATCGCGCACATCCTCGCGAGCGAGAAGAGCGGCGTGCAACTGGCCGCCGAACTGGGTTTGAGCCGGGAGACGGTGAGCAAGGCGCGCAATGGCCGCTCGGTCGCATATCAGGCCGCAGGGCCAATGTTTGCCGGCCTGGTCCGGTTCGAACCACAGAGGAGGGGTGCATGAGCGCACTCGACACGCAAGCCGGTGGCGACCACTACAAGGGCTGCGCCATCCAGCCGATCCAGTACATCCACGCGAACGACCTCGACTTTTTCCAGGGGAACATCGTGAAGTACGTGACCCGGCACAAGTCCAAGGGCGGCGCCCAGGACCTGCAGAAGGTCATCCACTACGCGCAGCTGGCGCTGGAACTGCAGTACGGGGTTAAGCCCGCCGACGAGTTGGGCGACATGGTGCAGGCCGGCAAGGGAGTGACTGCATCGTGAAGATTGAACTCCCATGGCCCCCGAAGGAGCTGAGCCCGAATGCTCGCCTGCACTGGGCGAGCCTGGCCAAGGCCAAGAAGCAATACCGCCACGCGTGCGCCTATGCCGCCGTGCAGCAGGGCGTGCGCCGCATCCAGGCCCAGAAGCTGCACCTTGCCCTGACGTTCCACGCACCGACCCGCCGCGCCTACGACCTGGACAACGCTCTGGCGCGCATGAAGGCCGGCCTGGACGGGCTGGCTGACGTGCTGGGCGTGGACGACAAGCACTGGAGCCTGAGCATCGCCCGGGGCGAGACGCCTGGTGGCCGTGTCGTGGTGGAGGTGTCCCCATGCTGAACAAGCTGAACGACCGCGAGCGCGAGCACCTGTCCGCAGTGAAAGAGCTTCCGTGCAGCGTGTGCGATGCCACGGGCCCGAGCGAGGCGCACCACGTCAAGCAGCACCGCCAGTACGTGTGCATTGCGCTGTGCGAGAGCTGCCACCGAGGCCCGCTGCTGGGCCTGCACGGCCAGCGTCGCATGTGGGCCGTCAAGAAGATGGACGAAATGGATGCGCTGAACGTGACCGTGCAGCGCTTGATGGGCAATTGAGGAGATCACGATGAGCGAAGCACCAACGACGCAAGAGCGGTACAGCACCGCAACACACTCCAACTCCCTCTGCGTGGATGCGCGCACGACGGGGGATGTGGACTACCTCATCGCCGCCGCGTGGGGGGGCCAGCAGTTCGGCGCCGCGCTGATGCGCCTGCAGGCCGAATTTGATGGCGCTGGTCGCCGGCTGCCGAAGAAGCCCTCGCGCAGCGATGTGTTCCATGCCGCTCGCGTCTCGATGGGGAAGGGCATAACCAAGGTGACGGCCAGCAGCACGAAGGCGGCCAAGGACAGGCTGAAGGCCGGCTATGACAGCGAGATGCGAATGCTGGTCCAGCCGCTCAAGTCGCTGCGCAGCGTGCGCCGTCACCTGGCCATCAAGCTGCTGCTGGACGGCATGCCCGACAGCGCGGTCGATCAGATCATCTTGCAATGGCTTTCCCCGAAGTGCCCGCTGTGCTGCGGCCGTGGGCTGATGCTCCAGCGCTGGAGCGACACGGAGCTTTCGGGCGACAAGTGCATGGCCTGCGCTGGAAAGGGGGAGCTGCCGCCGCCAGAGGGCGCCGTTGGCGCGAAGGCGATGCGGTACATGGACAGCTGCATGCAGGACGCAGGAGGCCGGATTTGCGGAAAAACGCACAGCAGCCATTGACGGTCTGAAAACTGTTGTTAGAATTGCGACTGCCGGTTCGCATGAGAAGGTCTGCATACCGGCGTCACCGTCCAGCACTCCGATGACTGCCCGTAGCGGCTTCGGTGAGCAAGAGATGGAAAGACACGTCCAAAGCCCGCACGGTTTGCGCCTTGCGGGCTTTTCTGTTTCCGCCTTGAGCCAGTCAGGGTGCGCGCTGCAATCCGAGCGCGCGGGTTCTCTGCCGTGAGCTGCCACGGTGCTGGTTGCGAAGCGAACGGCATTCCCCTGTGGCATTGGCCATAAGTCCGAAGGGGCGACCTACACATGCGGCCTTGGCCTATCGGTCGGGCATCAGCCTTCCAAGCTGAGGAGCCGGGTTCGATTCCCGGAGGCCGCTCCATTTCGACGGAGAGCAGAAAGCTGATCTGCAGGCGGCCCGAAAAGGGACTTCGACAAGCCTGCTCAGGGGCACGCGCCCCGATAGTGCGCCGGGTAGCGCCGGCATCCGTCACCAATCCGCCGCCACCAGGTGCGCCCGGCAAAGCATGCATTGCGCATGGGGTGCAAAGCCTGCGTGGCGGCTCCTGTTCCACCATCAAGGAGATCCACATGTCCCAGACTGAACAAGATGAAGGCGTTGTTTACCGCCATCTCGAAGATGACGTAGAGCGAATCATCCCGGCTCGGCCTCAAGTGCTGGCGCCTGACTTGGGCCAGAAGGTGGAGATCCTCCACGATGGTGTCCACCGTCTGATCTTCGTGAACGGCCACCGCCTCGGCCAGGTGCTGAAGCTCGAAACACCGCGCGACGGTGGAATGCTGGCCGGCGTCGTGGATCTCCGCTTCGTGGCTTCCGAGATCGTGGAGCGCAAGGTGAGCCGCGATGAGTTCAACGCCCTCAAGTCCGAGGGCGTGGCGAGGAGCTGAGGCGCCGCCATGGGACAGCGACCGCGCATCAGCGCACTGCCGCTGCGGATCCAGAAGTCCGATTCCCGCAAGCTGCAGCAGGCTCCACGGCTGGGGGCTACAGGCAGAGCCCGGGGCCGTTCCAGGCAGGAGGCCCGGCTGCGCATCTGGTTGAGGGACGGCCCGCACTGCGCCTGCTGCGGGGAGCTGATCGACATCACGCCCGGCACGTCCCGGCCCTTCGAGCTGGATCACATCGTCCCGCTGTGGCAAGGCGGCGAAGACACCGACGAGAACCGGCAGTGCCTGTGTGTCAGCTACGACGCCGAGGGCAACAAGCGAGGCTGCCACGTCGAGAAGACTGCGCGCGAGGCGGCGGGTCGGTCGAAAGCTGATCGCCGCCCCTGAGCCTGTCTGACGCGGCCCAGGGGCATCGCCGGGGCGGTCAAGGGGAGGGGTGGGGTCAAAGGCTAGGAGCCTCGGCCCTGGATACCGCCCTGTTCCGCACGCGCACAAAAAAGCCCCCTGTTTGATTGTTTCGGGGCAGTCGGCCACATGAGGTATCGGCTGCAACCCATTGCAATCACAGGGAAATTCGGACCTTTGAATTCTGGGGAATCGCGGAAATCAAAGAAATCAAAGAATCAAAGAGGTGAGCCATGGCAAGAGGGGGCTCTCGGCCCGGTGCTGGCCGCCCAAAGAAGACGCCGCCAGCCGCACCGACAGCAGACGCTCAGGCGCCTGAGCCCAGGAAGTACAAGCGGCGCGCGGCGCCCAGCGTGGACGCCGAAGGCTTCAAGCCAGAGGATGCGCCGCCGACCTGGCCTTTTGGCAAGGAGCGGCCAGCGCCGCCTGAACCTGAGCCGGATCTCTCTGGCCTCATGCCGCTGGATTACCTGCTGGGGGTGATGCGCAACCCTGATCTGCCGGCACCGCTGCGCATGCAGGCCGCCACGCTGGCAGCGCAGTACTGCCATCCCAAGCCGGCGCCCAAGAGCGCCAAGCAGGAAGCCGAGGCCGAGCGCCAAAAGAACCGTTCGTCGCGCTTCGGCCGCCGCCAGCCGCCCACGCTGACGGCAGTGCAGGGCGGCAAGTCATAGCCGGTTTCCGGCGTCAACGCCGGAGATCTCTATGGAATGGACCACTGCGTGCCCCGACTGGGAGCGCCGCATCGTTGCGGGCGAAAGCCTGATCGTTTCGCCGCCGCTGTTCCCGGATGTTGCCGACGAGGCCTGGGCGATCTGCAGCAGCCTGATCCTGACGGATGTCACGGGCCATCCGACCATCGGACAGGTGGCCAGGCCCTGGCTGCGTGACCTGGTGCGGACTATCTTCGGGTCAGAGAGCCCAGAGGGGCGGCGGCTGATCAATGAGTACTTCTTCATGGTCAGCAAGAAGAACGCCAAGAGCACCATTGCCGCCGGCATCATGCTGACGGCCCTGCTCATGAACTGGCGAGACTTGGCCGAGTTGCTGATCCTCAGCCCCACGAAGGAAGTGGCCGACAACAGCTACAAGCCAATCAGCGCCTTCATCAAGGCGGACGAAGAGCTTTCGGACCTGATCAAGGTGCAGGACTACCACCGCCTGGTCACCCACAAGGACACAGGAGCCTTCCTGAAGGTCGTCGCTGCTGATGAAGCCACGGTGACCGGCAAGAAGGCCAGCTTTGTTTTCGTGGACGAGCTGCACGAGTTCGGCAAGAAGGGTCGTGCCTCAAACATGCTGCTGGAGGCAACGGGCGGCCTGGCATCCCGGCCTGAGGGCTTCGTGATCTACGCGACCACGCAGTCGGAGGAACCGCCAGCGGGGGTGTTCAAGGACAAGCTGGCCTATGCCCGCAAAGTCCGCGACGGCGAAAAGGTGGACCGCAAGTTCCTGCCGGTCATCTACGAATTTCCGCGCCACATGCTGGAGGCGGGCGCGCACAAGGATCTTGCCAATGCCCATGTGACGAATCCCAATTGGGGCGCGTCCGTGGACATCGAGCGGATCACGCAGTTGCACGGCGAGGCCGAGGAAAAGGGTGAGCAGGGACTTAAGGAGTTCTGGGCCAAGCACCTCAACGTCGAGATCGGGCTCAACCTGCGCTCCGACCGCTGGGCTGGCGCTGACTTCTGGGAGGCTGCGGCCATCCCCGTGTTTTCGCTGGAGGAGCTGCTGGAGCGCAGCGAAGTGGTAGAGGTCGGGATCGATGGCGGCGGCTTGGACGACTTGCTCGGCCTGGCGGTTATCGGCCGCGAGGCGGAAACCGGGAAATGGCTTTCTTGGGGCCGTGGCTGGATCCATCAGATCGCACTGGAACGACGCAAGTCCGAGGAATCCAAGTACCGCGACTTCATCAAGGCCGGCGACCTAGTGCTGGTGGATCGGGTCGGCCAGGACGTGGAAGAGGTGGTCCAGATCGTGGAGCAGATCGTGGATACGGGCCTGCTCGACAAGGTGGGCGTAGACCGCCTGGGCCTGGGCGCTATCTATGACGCCCTGGTCGGCACCGATGACGAGCCGGGGCCGGTCGAGGCCGCCCAGGTGGTGGGCATTCCGCAGGGCTACCAGCTCAACGGCGCGATCAAGACGGCTGAGCGCCACGTCGCTGCCAAGAAGCTGGTGCACGGCGGCAGCGCCCTCATGGCTTGGTGCGTGGGCAACGCAAAGACGGTGATGCAAGGCAATGCCGTGACCATCACCAAGCAGGCCAGCGGCGTCGGCAAGATCGATCTGCTGATGGCCCTTTTCGATGCCGTGTATCTCATGGCCCTGAACCCGGAGGCGAAGGCCGGCCCGGCGATTTACTCACTGGAGCTGGGATGACACAGACTTTCAACATGACCACGCACCAACACGGCAGCCGCGTGCTGTCCGGCTGGATCGCGGGCCGCGCGGGTGCGGCAGAGCGCGCCGGCCTGCTGGCGCTGGGCGAAAACGAGGTAACCAGCAGCGGAACGTCCATGGGCGAACTGGCGAACCTGCTGGGCGCATCGAGCCGCTCGGCGGCCGGTGTGCGTGTGACCAAGGAAACGGCCATGCGCGTGTCGGTGGTCTATGCCGCCGTCTCGCTGGTCGCGGGCGCCATCGCCTCGCTGCCCATCTCGATCTACGAGCGAGACACGCGCGAGAAGGTGGACCACGATTATTGGTACTTGCTCAACGAGAACGCGGGCGGCGTCTGGTCCGCCTTCACGTTCTGGGAGTACCTGATGAGCGCCAAGCTCTTCGAGGGGGACGGCTTCGCCGAGCTGGTGCGCTCCAGCGTGCGCAGCTCCAAGATCATCGCGCTCAAGCCGCACCATCCGCTGAGCGTGGACCCGTTCAAGAAGGGCGACAAGGTGCTGTACCGCATCAATCCCTCGGACGGCGGGCCGGCATACACGCTGGACAGCGCGGACATGCTGCACGTCCCGAGCCTGGGTTTCGACGGCCTGCGCAGCCCCAGTGCGATCACCTTCGCAGGGCGCGAGGCCATCGGCGCGGCAATTGCCGCCCAGGAGCACACAAGCCGGTTTTTCGCCAGCGGCGCGAACATCGACTACGCGCTCAAGGCGCCTGGTCGGCTCTCCGACAAGCAGCTGGGCGACCTCAAGGCCTCGCTGCTGGCGCGGGCGATGAACGGTGGCCGGGGGCCGCTGATCCTCTCGGGTGGCCTGGAGCCGGCGCAGCTGTCCATCAACAGCAAGGATGCCGAGATCCTGGCCACCCGCCTGTTCAACGTGGAGGAGATCTCCCGGATCCTGGGCGTGCCGCCGCACATGATCGGCCACACGGACAAGCAGACCAGTTTCGGCACGGGCATCGAGCAGCAGGGCATCGGCTTCGTGCGCTACACGCTGCAGCGCCACCTGACGCCGATCAAGCAGGAGCTGAACCGCAAGTTCTGGCCCGTGCGCGAGAAGCTGTTTCTGGAGCACATGGTCGAGGCCCTGGAGCGGGCCGACCTGAAGACCCGGTACGAGGCCTACCGCATTGCGATGGGCCGGGCCGGAGAGATGCCCTGGATGGACGCCAGCGAGGTGCGCCGCCGCGAGAACCTGCCGCCGAACGCCAGCCTGCTGCGCAACCCCGGCAACCCCGGAAAAGATGACGGGAAGGGAAGCAATGAAAAACCGACTCAGTAAGCTGTACGCGGACAACCGCCGCGCCAGTGCCCGCAAGTTCGAGGTGGTGGCCAAGGCCGACGACCGCGAGGCCGAGATCTACCTCTACGACCACATCGTGTCCAGCGAGCTGGAGGCCGAATGGTGGGGCGGCATCGCCCCGGGGCCGTTCGTGAAGGCCATCCGTGATCTGGACGTGGACACCATCCATCTGCGCATCAACAGCCCAGGCGGCTCGGTCTTCGCGGCCCGCGCCATGGAGCAGGCCCTGCGCGAGCACGGCGCCAAGGTGATCGTGCACATCGACGGCATCGCGGCCAGTGCAGCGACCTTCATCGCCATGGCGGGCGAGGAGGTGATCATGGCCAAGGGCGCCATGTTCATGATCCACAAGGCATGGACCGGCATGTGGGGCAACGCCAACGACCTGCGCAAGGAGGCCGACCTCCTGGACAAGATCGACGGCACCCTGGCGGAAACCTACGCGTCCAAGACCGGCAAGGAGCTGGCGCAGATCTCCGAATGGATGGCGGAGGAAACCTGGTTCACCGCCGACGAGGCGCTGGAGAACGGTTTCGCCACATCCGTGGCGGCCAGCGACGCCAAGGCGCGCGCAAGCGCCAGGGCCAATGCCAAGGCCTGGAACCTCTCGGCCTACGCCAACGCGCCGCGCGACCCCTGCGACGAGCCCGAGGCCGACCCCGCGCACAAGGCCGAACCTGCCAACGATCAGCAGTTCGCCACCGAAGACCACCGCGCACGCCAGCAGCAGCGTTTGAGCATGCTGGCGCGCCTCTCCCATCAGTAAGCGCCTCGCGCAACTGAGACCGCCGCCCACCGAGGCGGCTTTTTCATGTCCGAACGACCTGCGCGAGCGGTCACAACCCGAAAGAAAGGCTCACCATGAGCAAACTTGCACAACTGCGCGCCCAGCGTGATGCGAAGGCCAAGGCCGCCGCCGAACTGAACGCCAAGACCCCGGCCGACCAGCGCATGCCGTCCGCCGACGCTTCGGCCCTGGACACCATCCTCAACGAGATCGAGGCCATCGACGGCGAGATCGCCCGCGAGAACCGCCTGAACCAGGTGGCCGGCGACGAGCGCGCCGAGCACGAGGCTGCGCTCAACCAAGCCACAGTCCACGGCGGCGGGCGCACCGAAGAATCCCAGGCCCTGCGCGCCATGCTGACCGGCGGCCTGTCCAACCTGTCGCCCGAGCAACGCAATGCCATGGCCTCGCGCCAGAACCCCGACATCCGCGCCGCCATGTCCACCACGACCGGCTCCGAAGGCGGCTACACCGTGGCCACGGAATTCAGCCGCTCGCTGATCGAGGCAATGAAGCAGATGGGCGGCGTCCGCGCCGTGGCCAGTGCGCTCCAGACGGCGACCGGCGCGCAGATGCTGTTCCCCACGGCCGACGCGACGGCGGAGGAGGGTGAAATCGTGGGCCAGAACGCTGCGGTCACGAACGGCGAGACCGCCTTCGGTCAGGCGTCCATGGACGTCTACAAGTACAGCTCCAAGAGCATCGCGCTGCCCTTCGAGCTGCTGCAGGACTCGTTCATCGACATTGAGGCCTACATCAAGTCGCTGCTGGCGCTGCGTCTGGGCCGCATCCAGAACCGCCACCAGACCGTGGGCACTGGCACCGGCCAGCCTCGCGGCATCGTGACGGGCGCCTCCGTCGGCAAGACCGGCGCCACAGGCCAGACCACCAGCGTGACCTATGACGACCTGGTGGACCTGGAGCACTCGGTGGACCCGATCTACCGCTCTCGCGCTGCCTGGATGTTCCATGACGATGTGCTCAAGGTGCTGCGCAAGATCAAGGACACCCAGAACCGCCCGATCTTCGTGCCGGGCTACGAGCAGGGCAACCCTGGCGGCGCTCCCGACCGCCTGCTGGGCCGCGCCATCAACATCAACCAGAACATGGCCCCGATGGCGGCCAATGCCAAGTCGATCCTGTACGGCGACTTCAGCAAGTACCTGATCCGCGACGTGATGGACGTCACCCTGTTCCGCATGACCGACAGCGCATACACGCTCAAGGGCCAGGTGGGCTTTGTGGCGTTCTGCCGTTCGGGCGGCAACCTGCTGGACGTGGGCGGCGCCGTCAAGGCCTACGCCAACTCGGCCACCTGATCGGCCACCGATGAACCCAGGCCCCGGCTACGGCTGGGGCCGCATCTCAAGGAGCCGACATGGCAACGAAACCGAAACCCACTCCCACGGCAGCCGAGGCGCCGGCCGCCGACCAGGCCACTGGCCAGCAGGCCCAGCAGCAGGGCCCCGAAGAGACCACTCAGGCCAGCGAGACCCAGGCCCCGGCTACGGCTGGGGCCGCAGACGGGCAGGGCGCTGGCGCTGGAACCCAGCAGGATCCCGAGCCCCAGGACGTGGCGCTGGTCGCTGTGCGCGTCCTGGCCGCAGTGACCATCGATGGCGTGCGCTTCGCGCCGGACGATGTGATCGAGCGCATGCCCGAGCCTGTGGCCAAGGCCTACGCCGGCAGCGTGGACCCTCACCCCGACGCTGTGGCCTACGCCCGCTCGGTGGGCGCGCCCGTCAAGCCTTTCCCGGGCCAGGCCCATGCAGAGGATTGACCTCGCGCGGGCCAAGCTGCACCTGCGTGTCGATGGTGATGAGGAGGACTCCCTCATCGAAGGCTGGATCGCTGCGGCGTACCTGGCCATCGAGGGGAAGATCTTCGCCAAGCTCTACGAGGACCAGGCTGAAATCCCGGAGGGGGCTGTCGGCGTGGTCATCGATGAGGCCATCCACTCGGCCGCGCAGCTGATCATCGGGCACCTGTACGCCAACCGCGAGGCCGTGGCCCCGGGCCAGGCCGCTGAGATCCCGATGGGTGCCGACTGGCTGCTGCTGCCCTACATCAACACGGCGGGAGGCTTCTGATGCAGGCTGGAACCCTCAAGGACCGCATCCACATCCAGCGCAAGACAGGCGGCGCGGATGACTGGGGCACTCCGCTGCCTGAAGGCTGGGAGAACATCTCCACGGGCCGCATCGCCGCCAGCGTGCTGCACAAGTCTGGCCTGGGCACGATCAAGGCAGACGCTGAGGTGTCCATCGTCCGCGCGAGCATCCGGATTCGGCGCCGCGCTGGCGTGGACGCCGGCATGCGCGTGCTGTTCGATGGCCAGATCTACGAGCTCAAGGCCATGCTGCCCGGCCCAACCCGCGAGTACATCGACCTGGTGTGCGAGCTCACGAAAGGACCGACCCAATGACAAAACCACGGACCCCGCGCACCACGCGGGCGCGGCGCGCTGCCCAGGCGCCGGCCGACGACGGCGGGCCGCGCGCCGTGCTGACCACCAGGCCCGGCACCATCGGTCCTTACGGCTACGACGCTGGCCTGCTGATCGAGGACGTGCCGGCCGAGGTGGCCACCGCCAATGCCAGTTGGATGGACGCGGATCCCGAGCGTGTAGCCGAGGCCCGCGCCGCGCGTGCCGACGCTGTGCCGTTCAAGGGCTGACGGCCATGGCCAGCCGGCGCGATCTGCGCAAGCAGGCCCTGCAGGGGAACAAAACGTTCGGCATTGCTGTGGATCTCGATGGGCTGGACAGCCTGCTGGCTGACCTTGGCGGCGAGGTTGACGCTGCTGTGCGCCCTGTGGCCCAGGCTGCTGCCCAGGTGCTGTACGAACGGGTCAAGATCAATGTGCGGGCGCTCGGCCGCTCCACGGGCAATCTGGAGCGCTCGATCTATCAGGCCTTCAGCCCCGAGAAGTCGGTCGAAGGGCAGCGCGCGGAGTACCACGTCAGCTGGAACCACCGCACTGCGCCCCATGGCCACCTGGTCGAATGGGGCTACCTGCAGCGATACCGCTACTACCGGGGCAACGACGGCCGAGTGCGACCAATGGTGCGGCCCGGCATGGATGGCAAGAAGCCGCCGGGACGGCGCGCCAGCCAGGCGCAGAAGGATGCGTACTACGTGACGTTGCCGACTCCGATTCAGGTGCCTGGCAAGGCGTTCATTCGCAGCGCGGAGAGTTCGCTGGCCGAGGCCCAGAAGGCTGCTGAGGCTGAGCTCTGGCGGCGGCTGTTCGAGAAGGGGGCCTACGGTGGCGCTTGAATCTGATCTCATGGCCGAACTGCTGGCCGAGTGCCCGCGCGTCGTCGTGGGAACCGCGCCCTACGGAACGACCATGCCCTATGTGACCTGGCAGCACATCGGCGGCGACGTGCTGCGCTACACGGACAACGCGCCGGCCGACAAGCGCAAGCCGCTCATCCAGATCAACACCTGGGCCGCCACGCCGCTGCAGGCCTTCGCGCTGATCCAGCGCATCGAGGAGCGGCTCTGTGCCGCTGCCGTGTTCACTGCGCGCCCGCACGGCGACCCCATCGGGGCCTATGACGATGCAGGAGTCGTTTCTGGCTACCTGCAGACCTTTTCCATTCTGGGCGCCAGATAGGCCGCCCGACCTGTTCCGCCGCCCTGGCGGCCTCCCGCCCGCGAGGGCACTCCATCAACCCGCTTCGGCGGGTTTTCTGCTTTTGAAAGGGCCACAACATGGCATCTCTCCCTACCGGCTCGCGCATCGCCGTGGCCACTTCCATCGGCGCCAAGGTGCCCATCACCGCGATCACCAACGCGACCGAGGCGGTCTGCACGGCGGCGGGCCACGGCCTGGCCGTCGGCAACATCGTGATCATCCTGTCCGGCTGGGGCCGCCTCAACGGCCTGGTTTTCCGGGTCAAGGCCGTCCCGACGCCCGACACGTTCACGCTGGAGGGCCGCAAGGCCAACACCAGCAACACCAACCTGTTCACGCCAGGTGGTGGCGCGGGCAGCTTCCAAAAGGCCCTGACCTGGGTTGACGTGGTGCAGATCCTGTCCAACAACACCAGCGGCGGCGACCCCAAGAAGGTCACGTACCGCTACCTCGAATCCGAGAACGAGCAGGAAATCAACGACGGTTTCAGCCCGGTCTCGCGCTCGCTGGAAATCGACGCCGACGCCATCGAGACCCCAGGCTACAACGCGCTCGAAGACCTGTCCGCCAGCGGCGCCGACACCATCCAGCGCCTGACGATGAAGAACGGCGCCACGTCGTATCTGGCCTGCACCGTGGCGCTCAACGATGAAGTGCTGATGCAGGACGGCCAGGTCAACCGCGTCAAAGCCGATTTCTCGGGCAAGGGCCGCTCCACCCGCTACGCCAGCTAAGGCGCCAACCCCATGCACCGACGCAGCCGCTTCGCTCCTTTCAGCGGGGCGGGCGGCTGCGCACGGGCTTTTCTTTTTTCCATCCGCTGAAAGGATCTCTCCATGGCCACTCAATCCAAGACTGCTGTTTCCTCCGTTGCAGACCAAGCCGGCAAGCAGAAGCCTCCCGCATTCATCTTCGGCTCTCGCCCCGAGACCATCACCGCCGAGGTCTCGTTCGTGCGCGTGACGGGCGAAGTCCACGAGATGGTCTGCCAGTTCAAGTACCGCACGCGCCGCGAGTTCGGCGAGCTCTGGGACAAGGTGTCCGATGCCAAGATCCCGCAGCCGGCGAGCGGCGAGAAGTTCAGCTTCGCGGGCCTGGCCGACAGCGGCCTGGAATTCAGCGTCGAACGCACCCTCCAGTACCTGGCGGGCTGGGATCTGGACATCGAGCTCGACAAGGCCGCGCTGCTGCAGCTGTTCGATGAAGAGCCCAACGCCGCTGCCGCGTTCTGGGAAGCCTACCGCTCTGCCCTGGTGGATGGCCGCGTAAAAAACTCCTGAGCGCCACCGTCGCCTATTTCACCCCCGACCCCGAGGTCGCAGAAGGCTGCGAGCCAGAAGACTACTGGGAAGACCCAGTGGAGGCCTGGCCCGAGAACGCAGAGCCGCTGGCGCTGTTCGTCGGCCTGCAGACACAATGGGCCTGGGTTGTGGGAATGGGCGGCGGCGGGCGCATAGGCCTGCGATACGAGGCGCTCTATCCGATGCTTGACCGCGTTGCACAGGGCGACCAGGAGCTCTGGGACGAACTCTTCGCGGACGTGCGGCGGATGGAGATGGCCGTGGTCAACATCCCGGAGAAAAGGTGATGCGGTAGCATGCCCTTCAATTTTTATGCGAGGGGTATATGCGCAAAGTCTTGTCTGTCGGACTGTTGGTTCTACTGGTGCTGGGTGCCGCTATTTATATGTACGGCGCCTATGTTGTCCACCAGCACCGTAACGCGGTGCGTGCCGAGCTGAAAGACCCAGATTCTGCTCAGTTCAGAAATGAGCGGTTGATCAACGGGTGGACTGTCAAAACAAGCATTCTTTGCGGCGAGGTGAATGCCAAGAACGAACTCGGTGGGTACTCGGGGTTCAAACTATTTGCCTCGACAAGCGGAGAAAGTGCCGACGTCGAAAAGGACGTTGGCAGCAAGGTATTCATAGAGGGCTATTGCGGTAAATAGCCTCGCACAGCACACATCGGCCCGCACAGCGGGCTTTTTTTATGGCTCGCTTCGGCGGGCCATTTTGTTTGGGGGCGTCATGGAAGAACAAAACCGCAAAATTGGCTTCGTGGTTTCTGCGGAAGACGACACCAAGACCGCCTTTCAGAACATCAAGACTGGCGCGGCCGACATGGCTACCTCCGTCGCCAAGTCCGGCGAGCAGGCGGCAAAGGGCGTGAAGGGGATCGGCGATGGTGCCGATGAAGCTGCTCAGAAGATGGGTCGTGCTGAGAGCGCCATGGCTCAGGCGCTGACCCGCGCCACAGAAAAGGCCAGGATTGCCGCACAGGCGGGTGAAAGCCTGTCGCGCGCTTTCGAGCAGAAGATCGAGATGCGCGGCTTGGATGCGACCAAGCTGAACCCCTTGGTCGCCAAGCTGCGAGAGGCCGAAGAGGCGCTCGCCTCGTTCAAAGCTCAGCAGGCCCGTGACGCCGGGCAGTCGTCTTTCCTGGAGTCGCTGCGCTCGCAGACCCAAGCCCTGGGTAAGACGAAATCCGAGCTCCTGGAGCTGCAAGCCGCGCAGCTGGGTGTCGCCAGCCAGGCGGCCCCGTACATCGCCAAGCTGCGAGAGACTGAGGCCGGCATGGGCAAGGTGGGCGTGTCGGCTGCGCAGACCGCCGCCGCGATGCGCATGGTGCCGGCTCAGTTCACGGACATCGTTGTCTCGCTCCAGTCTGGCCAGGCCCCGCTGACGGTGCTGCTGCAGCAAGGCGGTCAGTTGAAGGACATGTTCGGTGGTGCTGGCGCTGCCGCGCGGGGCATGGCGGGTTACGTGGTTGGCTTGGTGAATCCCTTCACGGTGGCCGCTGCCGCTGTGGGCACGCTCGGAGTCGCCTACTACCAAGGCAGCAAGGAGACGGATGCGTTCCGCAAGGCGCTGGTATTGAGCGGCAACCAAGCCGGCACTACTGTCGATGAGATGAACGCCATGGCGCGCGCCATAGCCAGCACATCAGGCACTCAGGGCGCTGCCGCTGCTGGCCTGGCAGAGATGGCTCGCTACAGCAAGGTAGCGTCCGACCAACTGAAGGACTTCACGGCCATCGCCCTGCAATGGGAGAAGACCACGGGCCAGGCTGTCAGCGAGACGGCAAAGCAGTTTGCCGACCTGGCCAAGGATCCGCTACAGGCATCGCTCGCTCTGAACGAGCAGATGAACTACCTGACTGCGAGCATCTACGACCAGATCAAGGCGCTGGAGAAGCAAGGCAAGACTGCTGAGGCAGCGGCTGTGGCTCAGAAGGCCTACGCAGACGCGATGAAGACAGGCGCAGACGAGCTGACCCAGAACCTGGGCTACATCGAGCGCGCGGTCCAGATCGTGACGGGTGGCGCGAAGAAAATGTGGGATGCCATCCTGGGCGTGGGGCGCCAGACGTCACCAACGGACCAGGCAGCGAAGCACCTTGAGTCGCTGCAACAGGAGTTGAATACAAAGCTCGCGCAGGGGCCAAAGAACGAGCAGTCCCGTACGAGCTGGGACAAGGGCGTCGAAAACCTGAAGCGGCAGATCCAGCAGGCATCCGATTTCCTGGCTTTCGCTGGTGCTGCTGGCAAGTCCATTGCCGAGACTCAGGCCGCCAACAAGGAGTACGTCGATGCAATGGAGGACTTCGACAAGCTTGCGGGCCAATTCGCGACCAAGGATGTCAAGCGCAAGCAAGAGCTGACCATCGCTCAGAACGCCTACAACAAGTCGGTTGAAGAGACGAAGCGGGCCTATGCCAACATGCCGGAGTTGGGGGCGAAGCTGGCTGATCTGGAGGCGCGCTACAAGAACACCGTCGAGGGAATCAACAAGCGGTACACCGAGAAGGGCTCGGGCGGCATCAGCATTTCCGACAACCAGCTGGCAAGCCTGGAGGGCCAGCTTGCAGCGGCGAAGCAGTACCGCGAACAGCTGCTGACGCTGGGCGTGGCTGCTGCCGATCTGAATGCGGGTGAGCGCGAGTCGCTCAAGCTGTCGGCTCAGATCGAGAAGGCCACGAACGCGAAGACGCGCGCCAAGCTGGAAGAGGCGAAGGCGCTGGCCGATGCGCTGGGCGTGCAGCTGCGCAGCAATGACGGCCTGGAGAAGTCGATGAAGGCTCAGGAGGCCCTCATCTCTGGCAACTTCAAGGCTGCGGATTCGATCACCGAGCGTGCGCGCGAGCAGGAGGCTGCCAATGCCGTGTTCGGCAAGGGCCGCACGGAGATCGAGCGCATGACGCTCGCCACGCTTGAGCAGCAAATGGCCGAGGCCCAGGGCAGCGACAGCTTTGACCCGAAGTACATCGCCAGCCTGGAGGCCAAGATCGCCGCCCAGAAGCGCTACACAGCCGCTCTGCAGCAGGCTGATTTCAAGCAGATGGACGACCGGCTCACCAAGTCGCTGCAGACCGCGAAGGATGAGCTGGAGATCCAGAAAGAGGGCCTGTCGCTGCTGGGCGCCGACGAGGTGCAGCGCAAGAAGATCATCGCGCAGCGCCGCATCGAACTGGAGCTCTCCAAGGAGATCGCGGAGATCAACCGCACCATTTACAACGGTGACGAGAAGGAGAACGAAAAGCAGCGGGAGACGCTGCGCCAGAAGGCCCGGGAGAAGGCCGAGATCAACACGCAGACCTCGCTGCTGCGCATCCAGGAAGAGTACGTCAACAAGCAGGTTGAGCAGTATGACGAGATCTTCCGCAAGGGCTTCGCCGACATGCTCAACAACGGGCGCGACGGCTGGGACAGCTTCACGAAGAGCCTGACCACCACGTTCAAGACGACCGTGGCGGACCAGATCTACAAGATGTTCCTGCGACCGTTCGTGGTGCAGGTTGTGGCGTCGCTCATCGGGGTTCAGGGTGGTGGCGGTGGTGGCCTGGGAGGCGTAGGCGGCACGGGGGGCTCAGGCGGCGGCTTCAGCGGGGGCATCCCCGGCCTGGGCTTGCTGGGCGAGAGCGGCCTGTTCGCCGGCACGAACTTCGGCGCGGGCCTCATGGGCGGCATGCCGGCCTTCTCTGGTGGCATCGAGATGATGATGGGCGGCGAGCTGTTCGCGGGCGGCATGCAGGCTCTGGGCGCGGCGCTGCCGTACCTGGGCGCGGCCATTGCCGTGTTCTCGCTGCTCAAGGGGGACATGTTTGGCAGCCGAGGTGCCAACCATGTTGGCGCCGCATACAGCACTACAGGTGTCGGCAATGACAAGGCGGCCGAGATGCTGTTCGGCCGGGCCGCAGGTGACTGGTATGACGACCTGACAAAGCGCAACAGCCCGGAGTTGGGTAAGCAACTCGGGTTGACTGTTGACTCTCTCGCAAAGCTGTACAAGTCCCTTGGCCAGATCGGTGGCGGCACTGCGCGGGATGTGGATATCGTCGCGGGGTTCGCGAGCAATCCCAAGTACGGCGACGAGGACAGCTACGGCTATTTCAAGATCCTCGACAAGCTCACAGGAGAGGTGCTCAAGGAGTTCACGGCGCGCGATGGTGCACTGGGGACGGACCCGCAAAAAGCATGGGCCGCTTTTGTTGGGCAGATGGGTGGCGCACTGATCGATGAGATCAAAAAGGGCGACATCCCCGGCTGGATGCGTGAAGAGCTGGACGCCCTGGGCGACGACGTGACCGTGGAGGGGCTCAACACTGCGATTCAAAAGATCGCTGTTATTGACACGGCATTCAAGGGCTGGTCAACGAGCGTCACCGGATTTGCTGGCTTGAGCGCGAAAGCTCAGACCGAGTTGCTGAAGTTGTCGGGCGGTATTGAAGCATTGGCCGGGAACGTCAATGCGTTCTACAGCAGCTTCTACAGCGAAAAAGAGCGCGCCCAGATCTTGCAAAAGCAGGTCATGGAGCAGCTCAAGGGCTTGGGCGTCGAGATCGACCCTGCAGCCGGCAAAGCGGCGAAGGATCAGTTCCGGAAGCTCATAGAAGACGCGCTGGCAAGCGGCAACAACGAGCTGGCGGCCAAGCTGCTGGCCCTGGCCGGCGTGTTTGGAGCTGTCGCGGATGCAGCTGGAGCCGTGCTTGCAAGCCTGTCCGCTGATCGCGTGCAACTGGAAGCCGAATTGCTGCGCGCGACGGGTCGGACCGACGAATACAAGGCAGCGCTGCGCAAGCTGGCAACGGAGGGTATGAGCGAGGCTGAGCGCGCCGCGTGGGACTACAACGAGGCATTGCGAGCAGAGATTGCCGCAAAGGACCAGTACGCATCGCTGGAAAAGCGCTGGCTTGAACTCAACGGCGACACCGCTGAGTTACGCCGCCGCGAGCTGGCCGCCCTGGACCCGAGCAATCGGGCCATCCAGGAGCGCATTTGGGCTCTTGAAGACGAGCGCACTGCAACCCAGGAGGCGGCGCGCGCTGCGGCTGAGGCGGCTCAGAAAGCCAAAGATGCCGCGTTGGCGAACTTCGAGGCAGCAGTCAGCCGTGAGCGCAGCTACTGGAACGACATTGCATCTGCGTCGCAAGCTGCAGTGCAAAGCCTCTCCAGTGCTTTGGCGTCGCTGAAATCGAATGCGCGTGACCTGTATGGCGCGGTTGACGACACGCAGCAGATACTCGCTGCACAGGGCATGGTCTACATCGAGCGCGCGCTTGCGGGCGTGCGTAGTGGGGCCAAGGTCTACAGCTTCGAGGGCCTCACTGACGCCATTGGGGCGGCCCGTGGCGGCATCGAGTCGAAGGGGTATGCAACGCAGTTCGAGAGGGACCGCGACACGCTTGTTCTGGCGGGGCAACTCGCTGAGCTTGCAGAGCGAGGTGAGACGCAACTGAGCGTCGAAGAGCGACAGCTCAAGGCGGCGCAGGAGCAAATCACCAAGCTCGACAAGACGCTGCAGTATTGGCGCGACCTGTTGAGCGGCAACGCTTCGCAGATCGATGCCACGCTCAGCGTTGAGCGTGCGATCCAGCTGCTGCGCGCACTGCTTGTGCCAGGTTCCGAACCTGGGCCAGCGGCTGGCGGTGGCAATGGCGGCGGCCCGGATTTCGGCGGTTCGCTGCCTGGCGACAGCAACGGCTCAAAGCCGGCTGACAGCAAATACAAACAGGTGCGCATCTACGGAAGCGACGTCTGGTATGAGCCCGTCATCGATAAGCAGCTGATTGACAAGCTGGACCGGCTGTCGCCCATCTACCACTCCTTCGATGGCACGGAGGATGTACGCGGGTTGCTGCTCGCGGTGAAAGCGGCAGGCGGCACGATGGCCGATCTTTCCACCCTGTCGGGGTTCTTCGAGTCGGACTGGCGCAAGGCTGGCGCCGCTGTCGGCGTGCCCGCGTTCGCGGGCGGCGGGCTGCATTCCGGAGGTGTTCGCCTAGTCGGCGAGCGCGGCCCAGAGCTTGAGGTCACTGGGCCGGCGCGCTACTGGTCCTCTGCCCAGACGCAAGCACTGCTCAGCGGCACGGGCGGAGGTAGCGAGGAGCTGATCGCCGAGGTGAGGGCATTGAGGGCTGAGGTCAGCGGCCTACGTGCGGCAGCACAGCGCACCGCGCAGAACACCGACCCTCTGCCGGCCCTGGCCGACCAGTTCGACACCGTTGCTGGTTCTGGAGTTGTAAGGACGAGGAGCGTATGAACATCCTTTTGCCCAAAGAAATCACGGCGGCCTCATTCGGCCCCGCCACTACGATTCCCGCGCTGGATGCAGCGCGTGGCGAAGTGGCGTGGGCCGCATCTGGCCTCTACAAGGTGGGTGATGAGCGAGTGGATGGTGATGGCATCTACTCATGCGTGAAAGAGCACACGGCGACTGGCACAAGCAAGCCTCCGTCCCAGGACGCGGTCAATTGGCTGCTCAAGCAGCCGACGAATCGCATGTGCCCGTTCGACAAATACCTCTTCACGAAAGCGCGCGCATTGCACTCGCTGACCTACGAGCTGATCGGGGTGTTTGTTGATGGGGTGGTGCTGTATGGCCTCGAAGCCGATGGGATCGATATTTCTGTCACCGCAGGCCCTGGCGGCGCAAACTTGATCGACCCCATCAGCGTGGACCTGTGGCAGCAGGCCTATGGCGAGTTCGAGTACCTCTTCGGCAGCCTGGCGCGCGGCACGCATTACACGCTGAAGGGCCTGCCGATCCACCCGGATCAGCGGATCAAGATCACCGTGCGTCGCAACAACGCGGACGTTGAGGCCGCCGTGGGCTACATCAGCATCGGCAATCAGAAGACCTTGCTGGCCCCCAACGGCGATATCAGTGCCGTCGAAGACGGCGCGGAGGTTGCCACCAAGGACTACGGCTATACGCAGGACTTCCCCGATGGCACCTACAAGGACATTGAGGGACGAAAGGCAAAAAACATCAGCCTGAGCTGCATCATCAAGGCAGACCAAGCGCCGTTTGTTGACTCTTTGCTCACGCAGATTGCAGGCAAGGCTGTGGCTATCGAGGTCTCACAGATGGCCAAGTTCTCCCACCTCGCAACTGTCGGGAAAGTCACGGGGACCGTGCGCTCCTCTGGAGGGCCTACAGCCCGCGCCGAAATTCAGATCAAGGGAAATGTATGACGGACATTGTTCCAACTCCAGCGGCGCCCACGGTGCCAATTTACCCCGCGCTGGGAAGCGCAAACTTCAACCAAGAAGCGTATGCCTACGGCACATCTATGCCGGAAGTGTCTGAACGAATTTGGGAGATTGGAGTGGCTGCTGAGGCCAATGCGTCAGCGGCGCGGGCTGATGCAATTGCGGTCGCTGATGATCGCGTGGCAACCGGCCAGGACCGCGTTGCCACGGGCCAGGACCGTGTGGCAACAGGCCAGGACCGAGTAGCAACAGGTCAAGATCGCCAGGCAACAGCAGCTGACAAGCTGCAGACGGGCCAGGACCGCGTTGCCACGGGCCAGGACCGTGTGGCAACAGGCCAGGACCGAGTGCAAACGGGCCAGGATCGCGCAGCGGCAGTGGCTGCACGCGACCAAGCCCAGATCTACGCGACTTCACAATTGAAGGCGACAAGCTCCACAAGCGTCACGCCAGGCACTGGCAGCAAGAGCTTTGCGATCGAGCCATCGCGCTCATTTGTGGCAGGGATGTACCTCGTCGCAACTAGTCAGAGCGATCTCGGCATACGCATGTCCGGCTATGTGCAAAGCTACAACATAACGACAGGCGCGCTCGTTATCGTTGTCGATGCATTTGCAGGGGCTGCGGCCAAAGCCGATTGGGTTATTGGGGTTGCGGCAGTAGGAGGGGGTACCGGAACAAAGCCCGTTCGTACTATTACCGATACTGGTGGCAGCATGTACGGGGAGCAGCAAGGCGGCTTGAACACAATTAACGTGATCGCATTCGCGGGGCGCTGTGACAAATACATGCCGGCCAACCCCACGCCAGGGGATGAAGTTGTGATGATTGTTGCAAACGGCCGAACTGACAATCAGCTATTCGTTGATAACGTAGCCGGTTCGCAAAGGCCAATCATGGGTCTAAATGAGACATTTTTGATTGATGTAATCGATTTTGCTATTACGCTGGTTTATGTAAATCCAACGCTTGGCTGGAGGATGAAATAATATGAGTTCTGTATCGCAATTCATGAAGACAAGTGCCGGTATAGCGGAGCAGGTCTTCTATACATCCTCCGGCTCTTTTGCCGCGCCTGTGGATGGCAATTACTGCATCTCGGCCACTGGCGGCGGTGCTGCGACAAACACATCTACTCAGCGGGGCGGATGCGGTGCGGGGTATGCCCAGAAGTGGATCAAGCTGAAGGCTGGCGATGTCGTCAGTTTCGCCGTCGGCGCGGGTGGCGCGACGAACGGCGCCTCAGGCGGCAATACAACCGTCACTGCCCCAGGCATGTCGCTTGTGGCTAACGGCGGCACGTCAACTGCCGGCGGCACGGCCAGCGGCGGCGATATCAATGTTACCGGCGGTGTCTCGGGCGCCGCCGCTGGTTCTGGGGGCGGTGGAGTTGGTGTCTACGGAGTGGGCTATGGCTCAGCCGCATCCAGTGGTTCTGGAGGTGGAGGCACGGGCGAGGCTGGGACGGCGGCGAAGGGTGGTGCAGCGGCGCCTGGCATCACGATGTCCGTGGGATTTGCCAATGGTCGGCTGGTTCGACCGATGGGCAACGGAGGTACGGTCACGCCGTATGTCACGCCTGGGCCGGGTGGTGGAGGTATCGCAAACAACAACAGCGGGACGGCGCCCGGAGGGATGTTTGCCGGCGGCGGCGGAGGCAGTTTCAACGGGCCGGGCGGTGTCGGCGGCGGCGGGGCCGGTGGCGGTGCAAATTTGCAAACGGGCGGCGTTGGCATTGTGATTATTGAGTTTGCGAGGGCCTAATATGCGTATCGAAATTCTTAATGAAAATGGCGATGTCATGAATACGGTGATGGGTGATGAGGCCTGGGCCGAATCTACATATCCCGGAGCATGGCGCCCTTGTGCTGCAATTCCAGAGCCTGATACCCCTATCGCGCAGCGACATATCAGCGTCGGCGCATTCTTCGACCGCTTTGGCCCCCTGAAGCTGGCAATCCTGCGCGACCAGAACTACGACTGCAAGGCTGTGGTGATGGACGCGAGCGTGCGTAAGTACATCGACCTCGACAACGTTGATCTGCCGGCTGGGCTGGCGATTCTGCAGGCTGCAGGGCACGACATCGACCCGGCAGCCATCCTCGACGCCCCAATCCAGCCGCACGAGCTGCCCTGAGCCGCGCCACCCCATAACAACCCGCTTCGGCGGGTTTTTTCATGCCCGGAGGAGGGCGCTGATGAATCAACTGGAACCGACGAATGTGGCCATCGCTCTGGCCTCGGTGCTGTTCGGGCCGAGATTGGCCGAGCTGGCTGGGCCATATGCCGTGATCCTGATCGCCTCGACCGTGGGCGCGGCCTGGGCGCTGGGCCGGCGCGACCCGAGCGCGCGCCTCGGCGCCGTGGGCTACTTCATGCGGCTGAACGCCACGGCTGTGCTGGTGACCTGGGGCCTGGCCACGCTGGCAGGCCGCTGGCTGGGTTTTGATGAGACCAACTGGATGCTGGCGCCCATCGCGCTCCTGGTGGGCGGCGTGGGCGACGACTGGCCGCGCCTTGGGCGCTGGGTCTTCGAGCGAGTGGCGCGGGTCCTGGAGCGCAAGGCCGGTGGCGGCGAGGGAGGTGCGTGATGACGTGGCAAGCACATCAACTCCTGGCCATGGCCAACCTGGCGATCTGCCTGGGCATCGGCTGGGCCTGCATCTGCCGGCTGAACTCCTATGTCGCTCGCCAGTACAAGCTGGCCCGCGCTCGGTACGCGCTGCTGCTGGCCGGCGCCGTGGCCTCTGGCCTGCAGCCGATGTTGTGGAACACCTGGACCACCGTGGGCGACACCATCTTCAGCGCCTGCGTGCTCGCGGGCCTGCTCATCAACGTGGCGCGCTGGCACGGCGCTGGCCATCCCATGCGGAGGCAAGACGACCATGAACTTTGACCAGGCATTCGACCGCCTGCTGGGCCATGAGGGCGGCTACAGCAACAACTCGGCGGACCCGGGCGGAGAGACGATGTGGGGCGTCACGGCCCGTGTCGCTCGCGCAGATGGCTACCTGGGCGAGATGCGGGACCTGCCGCGCGACCGCGCAAAGAGCATCTATCGGCGGCTGTACTGGACGCCCGTGCGAGCCGACGAGCTGCCCGAGGCTGTGCGCTTCGACGTGTTCGACGGCGCCGTCAACAGCGGGCCCGTGCAGTCAATCAAGTGGCTGCAGCGCGCAGCGGGCACAGCGGATGACGGCATTCTCGGCCCCAAGACCATTGCGGCTGCAGCAGCCGCAGGCCCGGCGCTGTCCGCCCGGTTCAACGGCCACCGGCTGCTCTTCATGACCGACCTGCCGACCTGGGGCAGCTTCGGCAAGGGCTGGGCTCGGCGCGTCGGCAAAAACCTTCTGGGGGCATCATGAAGTCGACGCTGATGAAGTGGGCCGCGACGGCCCTTTTTGTTGCCTGGGAGGCTGGCTTGCGCGTGCGCGGCTGGGCTCGCCGGAAGGGCTGGTGGCCGCGATGATGAGCCCCTCGCAGATCATCCTGGCCGTGCTGGCGGCCGGCAACCTGCTGCTGGGCTGGGCCTGGCTGTCCGCCCGAGACGATGCAGCCACGTCCGCCGCCAATCTGGTGAGCATGCAGCAGCAGCGCGACGGAGCGCTCAAGGGCGCGCAGGCCTGCAGCGATGCCACCGAGGCCCTGGGCGTGGTGGCTGCGCAGCGTGCAGCAGAAGCGGCACCGGCCCGTGCTGCTTCCGCTGGCCAGGCCGCCGAGCTCAACGCCCGCGCCGACTACACCCTGGCCACCGCGCCGGCCGCGCCCGGCGACAGCTGCGCGAGTCTGCAGGCCCTGGGCGCAGACTGGCTCAAGGGGAGGGCCAAGCCATGATGCGCGCCATCCTGCTGCTGGCTGCGCTGGCCCTGGCTGGTTGCGGCGCCGTGCCCAGGGTCGAGGTTCAGGAGGTCAAGGTGCCCGTGCCCGTGGAGTGCCGCGAGCCCATCCCGGACCGGCCCAGCATGCCCACGGAAGCCCTGGCCGACGACGCCGACCCATTCGAGCTGCTGCGCGCTGCCCTGGCCGAGATCGACCGCCGCGAGGGCTACGAGGTGCGGCTGCTGGCCGCGCTGATGGCGTGCACGCGGCCGATCAGGCCGTAGACTCTGGCGGCGCTATCGACACCACGGTCCCGTCGATGGCCACCATCTCGCCCTTGGTCGTCGGATCAGCGTCCAGCGGCACGCCCCACATCAGGCCTGGGTGCTTTCCGTGGTTCATGACCTGGTCCAGGTGATAGAGCTCCTCGGGCGGCAATCGAAAGCGCTGCGGGTACTTGTTGTCGTGACCCGCCCAGTGCCCCTGGAACGCCTGGACAACGCGCTTGTGAACCGTGTGTTTGGGATGTGTGGGATCGATCGGCATGGCCGGCATTGTGCCCGCAGGTCAGAAGGGCGCTGGCGAGCGGATGACCTCGACAGGCCCGAAGCCCCGGTAGACGATTTCGCCATCGGGGTCCAGCACGATGGACCACCAGGGGGTGGTGTGCACAACCCGGTAGCACTCGGGGGCGAGCGGCAGGATCTCCTGGCCACAGACCGCCGTCCACCCTGATGGCCACACAACTGTCGGGTGCAGGCAGTTCAGCGGGTCGTCATCGTCATACATGGTGGCTCGCCAGAATCTGGACCGGCCCCAGTCCGCTATACACAAGCGCGCCACCCGGCCCACGGACTTCAAACCACCCAGGCTGCGCCTCCACGATCCGGTAGGCCTCTGGTGGTGCTGGCAGCGGCTCAATCTCAGGCACGCCGAACCACTCGGGCATGCGAAGCAGGGCGAATTTCTGGGTTGCTTGAGGGGTGATCATCTGGACCTCCTGGAGATCGGGTTTGCATAATAACTGTACATTCATACAGTGAAAATGTCATGCCCCACGATTCAACAGGGCTGCCCGACCTACCGGGGCGGTACAAGCGCGACGGCTGTTCCCCCGGCAGCGTTCGCGAGCGCGAGGGGCATTTGGTGGCCGGTTGGCCGGTGACAATGCTGCGCCTCCGCTTTTGCGGGGTCTACATGCCACTCCACAAGCTCCACAAGGTGCATCGAGTGACCGGCCTGCTGCTGACGACAAACGAATGCGGCGACGACAGGGTGGACATCATCGATCCAGGTGGCTCAGGCAATGAGCTCACGCGCGGCATGATCCGCGTCGAGATGCTCAAGGCCCGGCAGGACGGCTCGATGCTGCTACAGGGGCAAGAGTGGGATGAGGGCGATCTGAGGCAGTGGCCGCAGACGTGGCTGTGCTGCCCTGACCGCACTGGCATAGATCCGGCGCTTCAGCTTATGCAGAGCTGGCTCAATCGGCAGTACGCTGCGGCCAAGGCGGCGATCGAGCGGCCTGGAAAGAGGTGGCCCTATGTGTAATAGATACCAGTCCCCACGCGAGACCGAGATTGAGCGCATGTGGCACGTTGGCCGGCACAACCCCGGGCGCTGGTGGGACGAAGATGTTTTCCCGCGCGGCACAGGGGCGTTCATCCGGCGCTCGCTGGACGACACAGGCTACAGCCGCGAGCTCGTGGCTGGGACCTGGGGCCTGATCCCTTGGTTTGCGAAAGAGCCGCGCCTGAAGTACCCGACGAACAACGCGCGCTCCGAAGAACTGGCGGCCAAGGCCAGTTACAAGCACCCGTGGGCTCGGGGACAGCGCTGCATCATCCCAGCGAGCAGCTTTGACGAACCCAACTGGGAAACTGGCAAAAACGTTTGGTGGAGGTTCGCCCGCGCGGACGGCGACCCGTGGGGCTTGGCGGGCTTGTGGAATGTGTGGACAGATCCTGCCACTGGGGAAGTCCATGAGAGCTACACGATGCTGACCATCAACGCCGACGAGCATCCGCTGATGAGCCGCATGCACAAGCCAGATCCCAAGCTGCCCGCTGATCGACAGGACAAGCGCAGCGTGATCCCAATCGAGTTCGGTGACGTTGATCAGTGGCTGGCGGGGACTGTGAAAGAGGCCTCTGAGCTGTTGCGGCTGGCGCCGGTCGAGGTCTTTGATGCGGGGCCGGCGTAGGCCCGCGAGACAGCAAAGTGTAGACACCTTGCAGATATGTAGACAAAAGCCCTTAGCTGTTTCCAGCTAAGGGCTTGAATCATTTGGTCGGAGCGGCGGGATTCGAACTCGCGACCCTCTGCTCCCAAAGCAGATGCGCTACCAGGCTGCGCTACGCTCCGACTAAAACGCTATTGTAGCGTCAAAAAAATGGGTATTTTCGCAATGGGCGAATTTTTTGCTCAACGCGAGCCAGGTCCAGGGCCGCGGTTGGCCAGGTGGCGGAAGGTGATGCGGCCCTTGGTCAGGTCGTAGGGCGACATCTCCAGCGAAACCTTGTCGCCAGCCAGGATGCGGATGTGGTGCTTGCGCATCTTGCCGCCGGTGTAGGCGATCAGCTGGTGTCCGTTTTCCAGCGTCACACGAAAGCGAGAGTCAGGCAGGACTTCCGTGACGGAACCCTGCATTTCAATCAGTTCTTCTTTGGCCATGTGTTCAATCTCTCAGGTCTGGGTCGGTTGCGGCACTCACTTGTCGGAACCACGAAGGCCTTGCCTGGCCCACAGAACATGGGGTACGTGGGCCGAGGCTGAAAAAGCAGTGGATGTTCTGCGCAAGAGGCGCAGACCGAACGGAAGGCCAGGTCACAATGGTGTCGCAAAGGCAAAGCCCGGCAACAGCTAAACCTCCCAATTCTACAGCGTTGCATTCCCGCGCGTGCGCGGCCCAATGCGGCCGTCGCACGCAAAACACAGGTTGGATTTTTGCTGGAACGGTGCTGCCTTTGTCATCTGCGTTTCATCCGCGGCCTCCGGAAATCGTGCGCTTGGCTTCAAGGCGGGCATGACAAGTGCTGAAAGCGGCGGGAGGAGTTGAGGGCGAGGGGTGTGGGTTGGCTAGAATCCGCCCACAACTTCTATTACTTTCATAGCAAAACCTCGATGTCTGATCGACTTGCCGTTCTCTCCCAGTATCTTTTGCCCAAGCAGGCGCTGACTGCCGTCATGGGGCGCCTGGCCCAGGCGCGTGCTGGCGACCTGACCACGGCAGTCATCCGGCGCTTCATTGCACGCTATGGCGTGGACATGTCGGAGGCGGCCGATTCCGATCCTGCGGCCTATGCCAGCTTCAACGAGTTCTTCACGCGGGCGCTCAAGCCCGGTGTGCGGCCGCTGGCTTCGGCCGACTGGGTCTGTCCGGTGGATGGGGCCATCAGCCAGATCGGCGCCATCGAGGGCGAGCAGATCTTCCAGGCCAAGGAGCACAGCTACAGCGCCACGGCGCTGGTCGGCGGCGATGCGCAGTTGGCGCGGCAGTTCGACAACGGGCATTTCGCCACCATCTACCTGAGCCCGCGCGACTACCACCGCATCCACATGCCCTGTGCCGGCCGGCTGCGGCGCATGATCTATGTGCCGGGCGAACTGTTCTCGGTCAACCCGGTCACGGCGCGCGGCGTGCCGGGCCTGTTTGCGCGCAACGAGCGCGTGGTCTGCGTTTTCGATACCGACCATGGCCCCATGGTGCTGGTGCTGGTGGGAGCCACCATCGTGGGCAGCATGGGAACGGTGTGGCACGGCATCGTCAATCCGCCCCGTCCCGGACGCATCCAGGACTGGCGCTATGACGACCAGTCCATCGTCCTGGGCCAGGGCGAGGAAATGGGGCGCTTCCAGCTGGGCTCCACCGTCGTCATGCTGTTTCCCGCATCGGCAGGGCTTCGCTTCAACGAGCAGTGGACGCATGCTGCGCCCGTGCGCCTGGGCCAGAAGATGGCCGGGCGCAACGAGGCCTGAGCCTGGATGGATGATCGATGAAACCGGGCCCAGGCCCGGTTTCTTTCAAAGGATCCAGCTCAGGGCTTCAGGGCGCCTCTGTGTGGTGAACATCGAAGGCGTGATGCTCAGCCGTTCAGGCCTGACGGGGTCTTCATGGCCGACCAGGTAGACCATCAGTTCGCGACGGCGCAGTATCACGTGGCTGACCTTCTCGGCCTTGCCGTTTTGCGTGACATGCGTGCCGGGGCGAAACAGCGGCATCTGGAAGGTGAAGCTGCGCGGATCGGCCGGTGGCGCGATCGCGGTGCTGGGAGGGGCTTCGAGTGTGGCAACCATAGGCTTGATGTGCATGAGTGGACGCTGCCAACTCTATCGACACTGCCGCGCCAAACTGTAGGGCCGCCGGGGTGCGGCCACGAGCAATCATGCCTGCGGGTGGGAAACGCCGAGGATGGCGTGCAGCCGTGCGCTGGTCGTCGTGTACTGCAGCAGCGGTTTTTCGCCCTGCAGATACTCGGCGGCGGCAAAGGCCGCCATGGTGGCTTCATGGAAGCCGCACAGGATCAGCTTGTGCTTGCCCGGGTAGCTGACGATGTCGCCAATCGCATAGATGCCTGGCGCATCGGTGGCCTGGGTTGCAGGGTTCACCAGCAGCTGCTTGCGTTCCATGGCCAAGCCCCATTCGGCGACCGGGCCCAGGCGGGGGGAGATGCCCAGGCAGACGACCAGTTGCTGCGCCGCCAGTTCGTGCTCCTGGCCTTCGCCATCCATCCACTGCACGGCGCGCAGTTGGCCTGCATCGGCATGCAGTTGCGTGATCTGGCCGATCACCACGCGGATGGCGCCGCTGTCGCGCAGCTCCTGCAGGCGCTCCAGCAGTACGGCCGAAGCCTGGAAGGCGTCGCGGCGGTAGAGCAGGTAGGTGGCCTGGGCCTTGTCGGCGCAGGCAATGGCCGCGGCCACGGCCTCTTCGTCGCCACCGTGGACGATGGCGGTCCGGCCGCGCACCATTTCCAGATCGGCAGGATGGTAGTGAAGCTGGCCTGCAGCCAGCAGCTCCACGCCGGGCACCTTCAGCGCCTTGGGCACAAAGGCGCCCACGCCAGCTGCAATGAAGACGCTGCGCGCATGCAGTTCAAGGCCGTGCGTGGTCTGCGCCAGCCAGCGGCCATCGTCCATGCGCTGCAGCCGGGCAACCTGCTGGGAAAGGTGCAGTTGCGCATCCATGGGAGCGACCTGCCGCTGCAGCAGCTGGACCAGTTCATGGCCCGTGCATACCGGAATGCCGGGAATGTCGTAAATGGGCTTGTCGCCGTACAGCTGCGCGCACTGCCCGCCCACATGGGGCAGGGCATCGACGACATGGCAGCGAATGCCTTGCAGGCCCAGCTGAAACACCTGGAACAGGCCCGCCGGGCCCGCGCCTATGACGAGGGCATCGGTCTGGATCGGTTGCGTGCCGGAGGTGTCTTGCATGGGCTGCGCGGCTTCAGCGTTCGAGCTGGTCCAGCTTGCCGGGCTTGCCGTTCCAGTCGTCGGCGTCGGGCAGCGAGGCCTTGCGCTTGGTGATGCTCTTCCAGCCCTTTTCCAGCGACAGCTCGGCATTGAGCTTGATGAAGGCCAGTTGGTCGGCGGGGACGTCTTCCTCGGCAAAGATGGCATTGGCCGGGCATTCGGGAATGCACACGGCGCAGTCGATGCACTCGTCAGGATCGATCACGAGGAAGTTGGGGCCTTCGCGGAAGCAGTCCACGGGGCAGACATCCACACAATCTGTGTATTTGCACTTGATGCAGTTTTCGGTGACGACGTGAGTCATGGGAGTCTTTTATGGCAGTGTGAATGTCGGTATCAACCCGGGATTCTAAAATTTTTCAGGAGCCAGTCCCGCACATGGCATGGATTCTGGCGCGGACTGCTGCGGTTTTCCGAAAGCCCACGAGCCGGCATGTGCCGGCTCGCGAAGCGGGACTGTCCAGTTGCTCAATCCAGCAGTGCAGCGCCTGCGGTGGCGTGGCTGGCCGTGTCCACAAGGATCAGCGCACCCAACTGGCGGGCCTGGGCGAAGGGCGCTGCGGGAATGCTTTCCTGCAGCAGCAGCTCCACGCGGCCGATGGCGTTGGGCTCCAGCTGGGTGGCCTCTTCCTGGGCCAGCGTGTGGATGTTCAGGCGGTGTACCACGCGGCGGGCCTTGGCCTTGATCCAGCGGTGGCCGTGCAGCGCCAGGTAGGTGCGGCCGGGGACCAGCGGCTGCTCGTCCATCCAGGCCACGGTGGCGGTCAACTCGCGCTTGCTGGGCCATGCGGGCTGCGCTTCCTGGGCGTCGAAGTCGTCATCGGCAGCGGCCGCTGCAGCCGCAGGGGCTGCGACGAGCCAGTCGCCGCGCGAGACATCGACCTCGCGGTCCAGCGTGATGCCTGCCGACAGGCCTGCGTCGATGGAGCCGGGAACGCGGGCATGGTCCAGCACCTGGGCAATCACGGCCTGCTGGCCGCTGGGCAGGATCTGCACGGCGTCGCCCACGCGTGCGCGGCCTGCGGCCACGCGGCCCCAGAACACGCGGCGGCCCTGGCTGGTATCGGCCGAGGACGAGAATTTCTCCACCCACTGCACGGGGAAGGCCAGCGCCAGGCCGGTGTCGGTCGGCGTGTTGGGCAACTGCTCCAGCAGCTGCAGCAGGCTGGGGCCGTCGTAGCCGGCCCAGCCGGGCTCGGCGTTGACCACATTGAAGCCCTTGAGGGCCGAGACGGGCACGGTGGCCGCGGAGGCAATGCCGGCCTCGGCCGTAAAGCGCTCCAGCGCGCCGCGGATGTGGACGAAGGCCTGTTGCGGGTCTTCGACGGCGTCGAGCTTGTTGACGGCAAACACCAGCGAGTGCACGCGCAGCAGGTGGGCCAGCAGGCTGTGGCGGCGCGTCTGCGGCAGCAGGGTGAGCTGCGGGTTCTTCCAATCGAGCTTGGTGGCATCGACCAGCACCACGGCGGCGTCGGCGCTGCTGGCGGCCGTGACCATGTTGCGCGTGTACTGCTCATGGCCCGGCGCGTCGCCGATGATGAACTTGCGGCTTTCGGTGGCGAAGTAGCGGTAGGCCACGTCGATGGTGATGCCCTGCTCGCGCTCGGCCGACAGGCCGTCGGTCAGCAGCGCCAGGTCGGTCTCGCCGCTCTTGGTGACGCCGGCCAGCTGGTCCTGCAGCACGGCGCGCGTGTCCACCAGCAGGCGGCCGATCAGCGTGCTCTTGCCGTCATCGACGGAGCCGCAGGTGATGAAGCGCAAGGCCGAGGCGTTGGCGGCGGTCTGCTGTGTGGCCTGGCTGGCCTGGGTGGCCGTGGAATCCGCGACGGCTGCGTCGGCGGCAATGCTTGCGGTGGTCATCAGAAATATCCGTCCTTCTTGCGCTTTTCCATGGAGGCGTCGCTGGTCTTGTCGTCCATGCGCGTGGCGCCGCGTTCGCTGACTTCGGCGGCCAGGGTTTCGAGCACGATGTCGGCCGCCGTGGCGGCTTCGCTTTCCACGGGGCAGGTGCAGGTGATGTCGCCCACGGTGCGAAAGCGCACGTCGCGCACCACGACTTCCTCGCCGTCGCGCGGGGGCGTGAGTTCGGTCACGGGCACCAGCAGGCCGCGGCGCTCCACCACTTCGCGCTTGTGCGTGTAGTAGATGCTGGGCAGGGCGATCTGCTCGCGCTCGATGTATTGCCACACGTCGAGTTCAGTCCAGTTGCTGATGGGGAACACGCGGAAGTGCTCGCCGGGGGCCAGACGCGTGTTGAACAGCGTCCACAGCTCGGGGCGCTGGGCCTTGGGCTGCCATTGGCCGAAGCTGTCGCGGTGGCTGAAGATGCGTTCCTTGGCGCGGGCCTTTTCCTCGTCGCGGCGCGCGCCGCCGATCAGGGCGTCGAAGCGGAATTCATCGATGGCCTCCAGCAGCGTCACCGACTGGTGGACGTTGCGGCTTTCGCCCGGATGGGCCAGGCGCACGGTGCCGCGTGCCATGGAGTCCTCGACGCTGCGCACGATGAGTTCGGCGCCGAGCTCCTTGGCACGCAGGTCGCGGAAGTCGGTCACTTCCGGGAAGTTGTGGCCGGTGTCGATCATCAGCAGCGGGTAGGGGATGCGGCCCTTGCCGAAGGCCTTCTCGGCGCAGCGCAGCATGACCAGCGAGTCCTTGCCGCCCGAAAACAGCAGGGTGGGGCGCTCGAAGGCGGCGGCCACTTCGCGCAGCACGAAGATGGTTTCCTCTTCGAGGGCGTCGAGGTGGCGGTTGCTGAGATGGCTCAGCACGGAGGTGTCCACACGGGCATTCATTTCTTGGTTTCCAATCAAATCGGTGTCAAACCCTGCAGGCTTCACTTCTTGGCATGCAGGCCGCATTCCTTGGCCGCTTCATCCTCCCACCACCAGCGGCCGGCGCGGAAGTCCTCGCCAAGGCTGACCGCGCGCGTGCAGGGTGCGCAGCCGATGCTGGGATAGAACTGGTCGTGCAGCGGGTTGTAGTCCACACCATGGCTGGCGATGTAGTGCCAGACATCGCCCTGGGTCCAGTCGGTCAGCGGGTTGAACTTGGTCAGGCCCTTGGTCTCGACCTCGCTGCGGTCCACGGCGGGCACGTCGGCGCGGGCATTGGACTGCTCGCGGCGCAGGCCCGTGATCCAGGCGCTCTTGCCAGCCAGCGCGCGCGCCAGCGGCTCCATCTTGCGCACGCCGCAGCAGGCCTTGCGCAGCTCGATGCTGCGGTACATGGCGTCCTGGCCGTTGTCGCGGATGAAGTGGATCACCGATTCGAGCTGCGGCCGGTAGACCTTGACGCTCAGGCCGGGCAGCGCCTGGGTGCGCTCCAGCAGGGCCAGGGTCTCGGTGTGCAGTGCGCCGGTGTCCAACACGAAGACGGGGATGTCCAGGCCCAGGCGGTGGATGATGTCGGTGATCACCACATCCTCGGCGCCCAGGCTGGAGGCCTGCGTCACGGCCTCGGCGCCCAGCGCCGCTGCCTCGCGCAGCAGGGCCTCGGTGGCGGCCAGCTTGTCGGCAAAGCCGCTGCTGGCACGGCCGTTGACCTCGGTGGCCTTGGCCGATGCCTGTCGCGACAGAAAGCTTTGCGCACCCATGTCAGGCCGCCTTGACGAAGTGGGGCTCGGGATGCACGGCATCGCCCTGGTAGAAGCCGTGGAAGCGGTCCAGCTGGCGCTGGGCGTCGGCGATGTCCACGCCTTCGCGCAGCACGGCCACGTCGAAGCCGCAGCGCTGCATCTGCACCAGTTGGTCGATCAGCACGTCGCCGGTGGCGCGGATCTCGCCCTGGAAGCCCAGGCGCTTGCGCAGCAGGCGGGCCTGGCTGAAGGCGCGGCCATCGGTGAACTTGGGAAAGTTGAGGTCGATGCGCTGCACGCCGGTCAGATCCAGCGTGAAGGGATCGGCGTCATTGGCCGGGGCGATGATGGTCTGCTGGCCTTCGGCCGGGCTTTGGTGCTCTTGGGCGGCGATGATTTTCATGGGGATCTCCTGCGGCTCTCACCTGAGTCAGGCGGCCGCTTCCTCGGTGTGCTTGGCGGGGTGCCGGGCGGCATTGCCGGCGGCCTTGAACGGGTCGATGCCCACGCGGCGCACGGTGGCGATGAAGGTCTCGAAACGGCCGCCTTCGCTTTGGCGCTGCTCGCGGTAGGTGGCCAGCAGGGCCTCGATCACGCCGGGCACTTCGGCGGCGCTGAACGAGGGGCCGATGATCTTGCCGGGCGTGGCCGGGCCGGACAGGTGGGAGCCGTCGGCGCCGCCCAGCGTGATCTGGTACCACTCCTTGCCGTCCTTGTCCACGCCCAGGATGCCGATGTGGCCGCTGTGGTGGTGGCCGCAGCTGTTGATGCAGCCGCTGATGTGCAGGTCGATCTCGCCCAGGTCCCACAGCTCGTCCAGGTCCTGGTAGCGCTCGGTGATGGCCTCGGCAATGGGCAGGGAGCGCGCATTGGCCAGCGAGCAGAAGTCGCCGCCGGGGCAGGCGATCATGTCGGTCAGCAGGCCGATGTTGGGCTTGGCCAGGCCCAGGGCCTTGGCCGCCTTGTACAGCTGGGGCAGCTGGTCGCGGCGCACCCAGGGCAGCAGCAGGTTCTGCTCGTGGGTGACGCGCATCTCGCCGGCCGAGAACTGGTCGGCCAGCGCGGCGGCGGCATCCATCTGGTCGGCCGTGGCGTCGCCGGGCGCGTAGCCCAGGCGCTTGAACGACAGCAGCACGGCGCGCAGTTGCGGGTGGCGGTGCGGGCGCACGTTGCTGATCAGCCAGCGGCCGAAGTCCTTGTCTTCCTCGGCGGCCGTGCGCAGCAGGGCCAGGGTCTCGGCCTCGGCATTGGCGGGCGACAGGTCCAGCTCGGGCTCGCGGAAATTGGCGGCCACGCGGTCGTACTCGGCTTGCGTGATGGTGTGGGGACCACCCTCGACCTCGACGATCTGGCGGAATTCCTCATCGACCTGGTCGATGAAGTTCTGGCCCTCGGACTTCACGAGGATCTTGATGCGCGCCTTCCAGGCGTTGTCGCGGCGGCCGTAGCGGTTGTAGACGCGGATCACGGCTTCCAGGTAGTTCATCAGCTGGTTCCAGGGCAGGAACTCGCGCAGCACTGGGCTGATGGTGGGCGTGCGGCCCATGCCGCCGCCCACGCGCACCTTGAAGCCCAGCTCGCCAGCCTCGTTCTTGAGCAACTGCAGGCCCACGTCGTACCAGCCCAGCGCGGCGCGGTCTTCCTCGGCACCGCTGATGGAGACCTTGAACTTGCGCGGCAGGAAGCTGAACTCGGGGTGCAGCGTGCTCCACTGGCGCAGGATTTCGGTGAAGGGGCGGGGGTCGGCGATCTCGTCGATGGCAATGCCCGCCAGCGCGTCGCTGTTGATGTTGCGGATGCAGTTGCCGCTGGTCTGGATGCCGTGCAGGTTGACGCTGGCCAGCAGGTCCATCACGTCGGCGGCCTTGGACAGCGGAATCCAGTTGTACTGGACGTTGGTGCGCGTGGTGAAGTGGCCGTAGCCGAACTTCAGGTCGGAGCCGATGCGGCGGCCGTCGTGCAGCGGGATGTCGCCCAGCCGGTCCTGGGTGGCGCGGGCCTCGGCCAGCAGGGCAGCGTCGGGCTGGTCGTACTCGCGGGCCACGCGGGCCAGTACGCGCAACTGGGCGCTGGACAGTTCGCCGTAAGGCACGGCCACGCGCAGCATGGGCGCGTAGCGCTGCACATACCAGCCGTTTTGCAGGCGCAGGGGCTTGAACTCATCCTCCGAGAGCTTGCCGGCCTGCCAGCGTTCGAGCTGGTCACGGAACTGCTCGGCGCGCAGGCGGATGAACTGTTTGTCGAATTCGGTGTATTGGTACATGGCGCTTCGGATGTGGGGTCTTCGACTGCCGCCAGTGGCGGCGGTGCAGGGGTTCATTGCGTGGCACCGAGGCACTTGCGGGAAACGCGCGCAGAACCCTGCATGGACGGAAATGTAAGCAATGGCCTTATAGAAGCAAACGATTGTTTTGTCCTGCAAGTATGTGGATATGGATATAAGTGAATGGCAGCAGGCTCTGTGGGGCTGGGCATGTCAAACGCATGAGCGGCCGATATGCTTTCCGGCCAGAGGGAGGATTTCAGAATGCGAAACCGTTGTGCCGCCATCGGGCTGGCCTTGGCATTGGCAACCGCTGCTCAGGCGCAGGCCCAGAAGCCGGCACCGCCGCCGTCCCCGTTGTCAGCAGCGCACACAGCTGACACGCCTGAACCCGACGATTCCGCACGGGAATCAGCCTGGAATGCGTATCTGCATCGCGTGGCGGCGCAGTTGGCCGGTTCCGGCAGCGGGCGCGATCTGGCCTTTGCGGCCATCCTGATCAATCTGTCGGTCCCACCCTTCCTACAAGAGGATGCCGACAGCCGAGCCCCGCAATGGCGCCAGGCCGCCTTGGAGCGGGCCGGGCAGGACGTGCTGGCCTACCAACTGCTGGCTGCCAGGGCGCCTGAACGTGAAGGCGAGTTGCGGTCGCAGGCTGCGCGCCGCTGGCTGGCGCTGGAACCCAGCAATCTCACTGCGCTGATGTGGCAGGCGCTGGGGCCGCAGGAGCTACTGACTGCCGCGCGCGAAAGCCGCTATGCGGACCTGCACATGTATGAGGGCGTGCGCTGGATGCAGTCGGCGCTGCTGAAACACCCGCCCACGGCGGAGGAGTTGCAGGCGTTTGGAGGTGGGCAGCCCTACCGCCCCGAGGAAGGCGCTGTCATCACGGCCATGGGCATCTGGGCGGCCTTTGAACTGCCCGGCTACCGGACCTTGATCGATGCCTGCAAACCCGAAAAGCGGGGCGATGCCCCGGCGCGAGATGCCGACTGCCTGCATGTGGCGCACCTGATGACGGAACGCTCATCCACCGTGCTGGATGAGGCCTTTGGACTGGCGATACGGCGCTGGCTTGCCAAAACCCCGGCCGAGCGCGCTGCAGTGCAATTCCGGCGGCGCCAGCTGGACTGGCTGATGCACGAGTCCAACCCACTGAGCATGCAGGCGGGTGGCGATCCGTTTGTCCGGCTGTTGTCCGATTCCTCCATCCACAGCGAACAGCAGCTGCTGGAGCGCATGCTCAAGGACGCAGGTCGCCCGCTGCAGCCCCCGCCTGGCTGGAAGCTGCCCGTTCCCAAGCACTAGATGCCAACGCTGCGCCTGTCCAGGTCTGCGGGCAGCCGCGCCGCCACCGCCGCCTCGCTCACCCCATAGAGCGCAGCCAGCGCGGCCGGTGTCGCCACCTGCGCCGCCGCACCGCAGGCCTGCAGGCCGCCGCGGCCCAGTAGGGCGATGCGGTCGGCCACCTGCAGCGCATGCTCGGGCTGGTGGGTGGACAGCAGCACGGCCATGCCGCGTGCACGCAGCGCGGCAATCTGGTCCAGCACGCGGATCTGGTTGCCGAAGTCCAGGCTGGCCGTGGGCTCGTCCATGACCAGCAGCGCGGGCTCCTGGGCCAGGGCGCGTGCGATCAGCACCAGCTGGCGCTCGCCGCCGCTCAGCTCGGGATAGGGGCGCAGCGCCAGATGGGCGATGCCCAACTGCTCCAGGCAGCCCAGCGCCAGGGCACGGTCGGCACTTGAAGGCCGGGCCAGCGCAGGCAGGCGCGCGGCACGGCCCATGAGCACCATGTCCAGCGCTTCGAAGCCGAAGACGCCGGCCTGAGCCTGGGGCACATAGCCCACGCGCCGCGCAAACTCGGCACGCGGCCAGCTGTGCACGGGCTGGCCCTGCACGCGCACCTCTCCGGCCAGCGGCGCCAGCAGGCCCAGCACGGTGCGGAACAGCGTGGTCTTGCCGCAGCCGTTGGGGCCCAGCAGGCACAGCACCTCGCCTGCGGCAATGGCCAGGTCAAGCCCCTGGCTGACGCGCCGCCGCCCATGGCCCGTGGCCAGGGCCAGCGTCTGCAGCACGGGCGCCGTCGGCATTTCAGTCATTGCGGCCCGTGCGCGACAGCAGGTAGAGGAAGAAGGGCGCGCCGACCAGGGCCGTGAGAATGCCCAGCGGCAGCTCGATGCGCGCCGCACTGCGCGCCAGCGTGTCGGCCGCAACCACGAAACCCGCGCCCAGCAGCGCCGAGGCCGGCAGCAGGCGCACGAAATTGGGGCCGACCAGCAGGCGCGCCACATGCGGCACCACCAGCCCCACCCAGCCGACGATGCCGGCCAGCGACACGGCCGCCGCCGTGCCCAGCGTGGCACAGGCCACCAGCAGCAGGCGCAGGCGTGCCACGGGCACGCCCAGGGCCAGCGCCTCCTCGTCAGGCAGGCCCAGCAGGTTGATGCGCCAGCGCAGCAGCATCAGGGGCAGCAGGGCGCACAGCATCACGGGCGCCGTGGCACCCAGCTCGGGCAGGGTCACGGCGCTCAGGCCGCCCATGAGCCAGAAGGTGATGGATGGCAGCTGCGTATTGGGGTCGGCCAGCGTCTTGACCAGGGCGATGCCCGCGCCCAGCAGCGCGCCCAGCGCAATGCCGGCCAGCACCAGGACCAGCACCGGGTCATGGCGGCGCACGCTGGCGCTGATGGCCACCACCACGGCCACGGCGGCCAGCCCGCCGCCAAAGGCCAGGGCCTGCACGGCCGCCATGGACCAGCCCAGGAAGATGCCCAGCACCGCGCCCAGGCCGGCACCGGCCGAGACGCCCAGGATGTCGGGCGAGACCAGCGGGTTGCGGAACATGCCCTGGTAGGCTGCGCCTGCCGCCGCCAGCGTGGCGCCCACGGCCAGGCCTGCGGCGATGCGTGGCAGGCGGATGTTCCAGAGCACGGTCTCGGCGCTGGCGGACAAGGGCGAGGCAGTGCCCATTGCGCGCGCCAGCAGCGACTGCCACAGCTGCTGCGGCGCGATGGAGAACTGACCCGCCGCCAGTGCCCACAGCAGCACGGCGGCCAGCAAGGCCAGCGCGAGCACCCAACCCATGCGGCGGCCTGTGGCAAGCATCAACGCGCAGTCTCCATCAGCCTGCCCAGCGCTGCGGGCGACAGGTCGGCGCCGTAGAACAGGCGGTAGAAGTCGCGCACCTCGCGTTCCAACGGCGGCAGTCCCTGCAGGGCCGGCGCCTGTGGGTGGAGCTTTTCCAGCAGCCAGCGCACGCCGATCAGCCGGTTGACGCCGGGCGGACCATCCAGCCAGCCGAAGGGCCAGACCGGCGCGCAGTGCACGCGGCCCGAGCGCACGGCGGCCACGCCGCGCCACAGCGGGTCCTGGCGCATGCGCTCGGCAAGGCCGGGTTCCTGCGTGACGATGACCTGCGGGTCCCAGGCCAGGATCTGCTCCATGGACACGCGCGTGAGCCCGCCGCGCCCTGCATCGGCGGCCACATTGCGCCCGCCCGCGTACTCGACGGCTTCCACATTGATGGAGCCCGCCAACCCTGTTTCCAGCCCATTGGCGCTGCGCGCGAAATAGGCGCGCGGGCGCTCGGCCGGTGCCAGGCCCTGGGTGGCACGCTGCGCCAGCGCTGCCACGGCATCGGCATGGCGGGCCAGCGTCTCGCCGCGTGCGGCCTCGCCCAGCAGGGCGCCGACCTCGCGCAACTGGCGTGCGTGGTCGGCCAGCGAGCCCTGGATCAGCACGCAGGGCAGGCCGGTCTGGCGCGCCAGCCGCTCGGTGGCCGAGATATAGGTGGCATCGGCCGTACCGGCGTCCAGCACCAGGTCGGGCTGCAGCTTCAGCAGCGACTCCAGCGGCATGGTGCTGCCGCGCCCGGACAGGCGGCCCAGATGCGGCAGCGCCTGCAACGTGGGGCCCAGGTAGGCGCGCGAGACATCGTCCAGCTGCTGGGGCCAGCCCAGCAGCTTGTGCGGTGCCAGCGTGGCCACCAGCACGCCTGCGGGCGGGCCGGCCGCGAATACGCGGCGCAGCCTGGCGGGGTCCGGCATCTGTCCCATGCGGGCGGCAATCGTGGTTGCCTGGGCATGGCCGGGAACAAGAGCCGATGAGGCCAGTGCCGCCATGGCCTGGCCCAGCCAGCGGCGGCGGGTGAACAGAAGATCGGTCATGAAAATCAGGGGATGGGGCTGGCGCAGCCACGGCGCTCAAGCTGTGCCTGGCACCATTGCTCGATCTGCACCTCATCGGCTGCCAGCTCGGCATGCAGGCTGCCGGTGTACCTGCGCCAGTCTTCAAGATGGCGGGCTGCGACGGCCGTGAGCACGGGCGTGCCGGCCTCGACAAAGGCCGCGAATTCGGCGGCAAAGCCCTGGCCCGAGGCCTCGACGATGCCGAAGCGGTTGATCACCACCAGATCCACGCCATCGTCCAGCGCCTGGCGCAGCACGGCGCTGGCCTGGGCCAGGGCCTGGGGGTTGAGACTGCAGGCGCGCGAGGCGCAGCCCAGGTCCTGGGACAGCTCGAATTGGCGGTCACTGCGCAGATCGAACAACTGCATGCGCTTGTTGCCGTTGGCATAGCGGTCCTGGCGATGCACCAGGCCGCCCACGCGCCAGCCCGCGCCTTGCAGGCGGCGTGCCACGCGTTCGAGCAGCAGCTCCATTGCATGCTCGTCGTCGGGATGGACCAGGGCGGCCAGGGGCAGGGTGGCAGGTGAGTTCATGGCATGCGGTGCTTGTGGAATCCAGGCAGGTTTTTACTCCTGGCCGCCGCCGGTGTCGTTGACCAGGGGCATGCTGTCGCGCCCGAAGATCCAGGGACCTCCGGCTGCCACATTGGCCAGCGCCAGTTCCTGCTGGCCCGGTGCGGACAGCAGATGCTCTGCCAGCCGTTGCGCGCTGCGGCGCTGGCCAGCGTCGGCCGGGTGGCGCGGCCCGGGCGTGAGCAGCACATAGGGCCGGCGCATCAGCGGATCGCCGTGCAGCAGCAGCTCGATGCCGGGCGCGCCCATCTTGCCGAAATGCAGCGGGATATGGCCGACCACGGCATAGGCCTGGAGCTCGGCCGCCAACTGCAGCACGGCCTGGGGGCGCGGCCCGGTGTCGGCGCGCAGCCAGCGGGCGTCGGGCCGTATGCCGGCGCGGCGCCACAGGCGCTGGACCACGGTATAGCTGCCGGGGTCGCGCAGCGCGATGAAGGGCGAGCCGCAGGCAATGATGCGGCGCATGGCCTCCACGCCATCGGCCGCGCCGCGCACGCGAGCCGGGTCGTGGGCAGGGCCGGCGAACACATGCTCGTTCCAGCCCCAGACCCGCGCGGCCGATGCCAGGCCGGCAGCCTCCAGCGACATGGCTTCGTCGCTGGCGTGGATGAGCAGCAGCTGGGCGCGGCCCTGGGCCATGGCGGGGATCACGCCCTCCTTGGGCGCGGCAACGGCGGTGCGCACGGACAGGCCCAGGCTGCGGCCCGCCGCGTCGGCCAGGCGCGGCCAGACGCCGCATAGCGACAGGCCACCAACCACGGCCACGTCGACGCTGATAGCTTCTGCCGGCAGGCTGGCGCAGCCGCTCAGGGCTGCCAGCGCGGGCAGGGCGCCCAGCAGGCGGCGGCGATCGGGGCAGAGCGGTTCCATGGATTCAGGGCCAGTCCGTGCTTCAGAAGCGATAGCCCAGGTTGACATACCAGCTGCGGCCAGGCATGGGCAGGCCGTCATCGAACTGGTACCACTTGTCGCCGATATTGGCCACGCCAAAGTCCACGGTGATGTCGCTGCGCGGCTTGTAGCGTGCACGCAGGTTGGCAATGCCGTAGCCGGGCAGCTTGAGCGTCTGCAGCTGGCCGCTGCCCGACAGCGGCACGTAGCGGCCCTTCTCGGTCTCGACCTCGGCATTGAATTCCCACTGCGCCAGCGGACGCCACTGGACACCCGCCAGCAGGCGGTGGCGCGGCGTGTTGGTCAGCGTGATGCTGGAGTCGCTGGTGTTGCGGCGGTTCAGGTAGGTGTAGCCGGCGTTCACGCCCCATTGCGCGGACAGTTGCTGGGCCAGGGACAGCTCCATGCCGATGTTGCGCGTGCGCCCCACGTTCTGCGCCTGGTTGCAGGTGGTGCCGCCGCATTCGGCCGAGGCCACGACCACGGTCTGGATCTGGTTGCGCACGCGGCTGTAGAACAGCGCGGCCTGGCCCTGGCCGCCCTGCCAGGGCGAGCCGCTGACGCCCAGCTCCAGGTGGTTGGCCGTCTCGGGCTGCAGGTCGGGGTTGGCCAGGGCCGTGCCCATGCGTGCCGAGTAGCGGTCCTTGATGGTGGGAAAGCGCGTCTTGTGCGAGGCGATGAAATACGCCTCGCTGCCGCCGCCCAGCGCATAGCCGAGCTTGGCCACGCCATTGGTCGCGCTGGCGGAGCCCGTGGGCCACTGGTAGACCTCGCGCGCATCGCGCTGGTCGTGGCTGAGCGCCAGGTTCAGGCTCCAGCGTTCGGCCAGGGAGATCGTGTCCTCGACGACCAGGGAGCGCGTCACGTCGCGGTAGTGCTTGCTGGGGTCCTTGGCCGAGGCGGCATCGGTGTGCTCGTCGATCTTGTAGTGCGCGCCCAGGCGCAGCGCATGGCCCTTCAAACTGTAGTTGGCCCACTCGATGCTGGCGCCCTGGCTCACGTCCTTGTAGCTGCTGGTGGGGTCATGGCGCGAGTAGCTCGCGTCCGTGTACATGTCCAGGCCGTTTTGGTAGGTGTCGTGGTAGATGCGCGTCTTGAGTAGGTTGTCGGCATTGATGCGCGTGGTGCTCAGGAAGTACACGCTGTCCTTGTCCCAATAGGGCCAGCGCCAGTAGCGGATGACGTTCTTGCCCGTGGCGCTGCCGGTATACACGGGGTTGCCCTTCTCGCCTTCCTGGCGCACATAGCCCAGCGCGTATTCGTCCGTGGCATTGGGCGTGAGGCCCAGCTTGAACGACAGCCGCTTGTCCGTGCGGTAGGCGTTGTCGCGGTAGTTGCCCGTGTCGGTGGGCTGCTTCTTGAAGTCCTTGAAGCCCTTGGGCAGCGGAAAACTGTCCGCGTCCAGGTAGGAGGCGCCAAGCTGGTAGTACCAGGAGCCCAGGTTGCCGCCCAGGTTCACGGCGGCCTTGCGTTCGCCGCCTGCGCCTGCGCCGATGCGCGCATCGCCCTCGAAGGATTTGACGGGCTTGCGCGTGACCAGGTTGATGGCGCCGCCCAGCGTATTGGGGCCATACATCAGCGAGGCGCCGGCCTTGGCCACGCGGATCTCGGACAGGTCGAAGGTGGTGAAGCGGCCGAAGTCCACATAGCCGTCATAGGGCACGTACAGCGGCACGCCGTCCACGAAGACCGGCACCTGGCGCGGATCGAAGCCGCGCAGGTAGATCATTTCCTCGTTGCGATTGTTGCGCGACAGCGTGGCGCCCGGCAGCAGGCGCACGGCGTCGGCCACGGTGTCGGCATTGCGCTGGCGCATCTCGGCGGCGCCCAGTCGCTGTTCATCGTCGGATATGGCCTCTGCTTCATCACGCGCACCGTACACATCGACCGTGCCCAACTGGAAGGTCTGCGAAGCCTGGGCTGCAGGCGTACCCGATTGGGCCTCGACCTGGGCTTGCGCCTGCGTGCTGGCGGCCAGGCCTGCGAGCAGCAGGGCGTGTGTCAGCGTGGAACGAAGGCGGAACGAGGGTGAGCAGAGGGCGGGTGAGGATGCGGGAGCGCAGGAGCGGGGCTGGGGGGTCACGGTTTCAGGTTCTTGTGTGGTTGAACGCGGGGAGCGGCTGGTTGTTTCCTTTTGAAAACAGGTTCCGGATTCTAGCGATATGCACTAACAAACATAACGAGTGACAAAAAACCGTCTGCGGGAAGACTCGGGTTTTCTTTCAGGCCGTTGTGTGAATGCCCGGCCGCTCAGCGGCGGGGCGGTTCAACGGCTCAGCGCCTGCGGCCCAGGCGCTCGCTGGCCAGGGCAGCCGCCAGCCTGGCGTCCAGGGGCAGCGGTTCGTCGTGCAGGCGTGCTGCCAGCAGTTCGCCGCACAGCAGCGACAGGGTGAGCCCGCGCGAGCCCATGGCCGTCAGCGCCCACAGGCCGGGAGCCTGATCGGACACCGGTCCGACCACGGGCAGCCGGTCTGGCGAGGCCACGCGCACGGCGCCCCAGGTGGCGCGCGGTGGCGCGTCGAAGAAGCCTTGCAGGCCCTGGTAGGCACGTGGCAGCAGCTGCGCCAGCTTGGCGCCATTGGCTGCATGGGCGGCGGCCTGGTCTTCGGGGCTTGGTGGCAGCGCGGTCTGGTCGCGCTCGAAGGTCGATCCCATGACCCAGCCTGGCCCGGCTGCATCGCCGGGCAGCGGCATGGCAGGCACCAGGTTGCCATGGCCGTTGACGGGAAAGGGCGGCATGGCCTGCGCGCTGGCCGGGGTGTGCACATCCCAGCTGACCTGGCCGCGTATGGGCTGCAGCGGCCAGGCGGCCTGCGCACCCAGGCTGTGCTCCAGCAGCGCATTGGTTGCGGGGCCCAGTGCGAGAACGACCAGTTCAGCCTCGGCCAGCAGATTGCCCTGTGCATCCAGGGCCTGCCAGACGGGCGCGCCACCGGCTGTGTCGGTGCATGCAAGACGCGCCACGCAGGCGCGGCCCTGCCAGCGCACGCCGGGCAGCGCCAGCTGCGCCTGCACCAGCCGCGCTGGGCGCACCCAGCCGGCCTGCGCATGCCAGCAGGCGGGGGCGTCGGCGGGCAGGCCGGCCGCCGAGAGTTGATCGGCGCTGGCGGGCCGGCTCCAGTGGTCGCCCGGGCCGGGGGGTTGCCAGTCGCGCGGCAGCCGCGGGGCGGCTTCCACGCCGTGCTCCAGCACGCCGGTATCGCACCAGTCCGTGCCCGGTTGCAGCAGGCCCTGGCCGGAGAGCATTTGCAGCTGCGCCAGGGTCAGGCGTGCGCCGTCGCGGCTCAGGCGGGACAGCAGGCTGTCATCGGGCGAGACATGGGGGCAGAACAGGCCCGCGGGCAGGGCCGAGGCGCCCGCTGCAGGCGCGTCGGCAGCATCCAGCACGGTGACCTGCCAGCCACGGCGCGACAGGCTGGCGGCGGCGGCCGCGCCGGCGATGCCTGCACCCAGCACCATGCAGCGCCGTGGGGTGATGGCTTCCTGCGGCTGTGCACGCGGCCCGCGCGGCCCACGCGGTTGCCAGGCCGGGTCGAAGACGGCATGCAGGTTGTGGCGCTTGGGGCGCACGCCATCCACCTTGCGCACCTGAAAGCCGTGCTGGGCCAGGCCATCGCGCACCGTGCGTGCCACGCACCAGGTGGACAGCTGCGTGCCGCGCCGGCAATGGCGCGCCAGCGCGCGCAGGGTGTCGGCGCTCCAGAGGTCGGGGTTGAGTTCCGGCGTGAAGCCGTCCAGGTAGATGCTGTCGGCAGTGAGCTGCTGGCGCCGCAGCATGGCCTGGGCATCGCCGATGTACAGCGTCAGCAGCACGCGGCCCTGCTCGAAGGCGAGGCGGTGCACGCCGGGCAGCAGGCCCTGGAACCGGGTGGCCAGCTCCTCGGCCAGCAGGCGCAATCCTGGCTCGCGCGGCATGGCCTGGCGCATGGCGTCGGCGCTGACGGGAAAGGCTTCGGCCGAGACGAAATGCAGCAGCCTCGGGCGCTGGGGATCGGCCTTCCAGGCTTCCCAGGCCACGAGGAAATTCAGCCCGAACCCGAAGCCGGTCTCCAGGATGCGCCATTGCGGCGCATCGGCCCAGGCCGCCGGCAGGCCGCAGCCGCCCAGAAAGACGTGGCGGGCCTGGTCCAGGCCGCCGAGTTCGCTGTGGTAGCGGTCGCCGAAGCGCGGGCTATAGGGCGTGCCATCGGGCAGCCATTCAATGGGTTCGGACATGGGCAAGGGGCAGAACTACTCCTCCCAGCGCTGCTGGTAGGAGAACACGGGCAGCCGCCACTTGAAGCGGATGGCAGCCAGGCGCAGCGTGAGTCCGCCGGCAAAGCAGACGACGGTGCTGAGGTTGGAGCCCACTTCCAGCGTGCGCAGCCCCAGGAACAGCAGGCACACGGTCAGGGACACGCTGGCGTACAGCTCGCGCCGGAAGACGACCGGCACCTGGTTGCACAGCACGTCGCGCAGAATGCCGCCGCTGATGCCGGTCAGCATGCCCGACATCACCACCACCACGGGCGGGTAGCCCAGCTCCAGCGCCACGTTGCAGCCGATCAGCGAGAAGGCGATCAGCCCCATGGCGTCCAGCAGCAGAAAGACCTGCTTGAGATGGTGCATGTGGCGCGCCACGACGATGGTCAGCAGCCCGGCCGAGATGACCAGGTAGACATATTCAGGGTGCTGCGTCCAGCCGATGGGGTAGTGGCCCAGCACCATGTCGCGGATGGTGCCGCCGCCCAGCGCGGTGACGAAGGCGATCACGGCCACGCCGAAGATGTCCATGTTGCGCCGGCCCGCCGCCAGCGCGCCCGACATGGCTTCGGCCGTGATGGCCACGAGGTAGATCACCAGCATGACGGTGAACTGCGATGCCTGGAACGATTCCAGCAGGGAGACGGATGGAAGCACGGAAAACCTCGGATGAAGACCGGCCCGCGCCGCAGGGTGTGCGGCCACTGCGCCGTCCAGCGCAAGAAGGCGGGCATTGTAGGCGGTCTCTGGGCGGCGGCCGTTTGCGGCACCGCAAATGAAACCGCCCCCGGCGCGGTGCGACGGGGGCGGTGAAAGGGCACGAAGCGGCTCAGGCCGTAGGAGGCACGTAGCCGGCCGCCGCATCGGCGCCGCCGCCGAAGAAGTGGTTTTCCATCTGGCGGGCCAGGTACTGGCGTGCGCGGGCGTCGGCCAGGTTCAGGCGGTTTTCGTTGACCAGCATCGTCTGGTGCTTGAGCCAGTCGGCCCAGGCCTGCTTGCTCACGCCTTCAAAAATGCGCTTGCCCAGCTCGCCGGGGTAGGGCGGGAAATCCAGGCCTTCAGCGTCAACGCCAAGCTTGATGCAGTGAACGGTACGTGCCATGGGGAATTGAGTCCTTGTCTTGTGGAGATTCAGATGTTTTGGGAATAACAAACTGAAATCTTATTGGTTTGAGTTTTAAGAGTTGGCTTTGAGAATGCTTTCCACGGCACCAGACCGTCGTCTCCACTCTCTACCGACACTCCAATGAAAATTCGCCGCCACTTTATCAAGTTTCCTGTCGCCGCCGGCCTGATCGCGGGCTTGACCCTGTCGGCTCTGCCGGCGTTGGCCCAGTCGGTGCAATTGCTCAATGTCTCCTACGATCCGACGCGCGAGCTGTACGTGGAATACAACCAGGCCTTCGCCAAGCACTGGAAGGCCAAGAGCGGCCAGGACGTGAGCGTCAAGCAGTCGCACGGCGGCTCGGGCAAGCAGGCGCGTTCCATCATCGACGGCATCGACGCCGACGTGGCCACGCTGGCGCTGGCCGGCGACATCGACGCCCTGGTCAAGAACGGCAACCTGCTCAAGGCCGACTGGCAAAAGCGCCTGCCGCACAACTCGGCGCCCTACAGCTCCACCATCGTCTTCCTGGTGAAGAAGGGCAATCCCAAGAACCTCAAGGACTGGGACGACCTGGTCAAGCCCGGCGTGCAGGTGATCACGCCCAACCCCAAGACCAGCGGCGGTGCGCGCTGGAACTACCTGGCCGCCTGGGAATTCGCCAAGCGCAAGTACGGCGGCGACGCACAGGCCAAGGACTTCATCGGCAAGCTGTTCAAGAACGTGCCCGTGCTGGACACCGGCGCGCGCGGCGCCACCATCACCTTCGTGCAGCGCGGCGTGGGCGATGTGCTGCTGGCCTGGGAGAACGAGGCCTTCCTGGCACTCAAGGAGTTCGGTCCCGAGAAGTTCCAGATCGTCGTGCCTTCGCTGTCCATCCTGGCCGAGCCTTCGGTGGCCGTGGTCGACAAGGTCGTGGACAAGAAGGGCACGCGCGCCGTGGCCGAGGAGTACCTGAAGTACCTGTACTCCGAGGAAGGCCAGCGCATCGCCGGCCGCAACTACTACCGTCCCACGGATGCCAAGGTCAAGGCCGAGTTCGCGGACAAGTTCCCCAAGCTGGAGCTGGTCACCATCGACCAGGCCTTTGGCGGCTGGGCCAAGGCCGACAAGGACCACTTTGCCGACGGCGGCAGCTTCGACCAGATCTACACCAAGAAGTGAGTGCGGCGCGCCGGCCCGGCCGGCGCCTACCCACTGATTCACCCGCTTTCCCAGACCCCTGCCAACCCCCACGATCCGCCATGTCCACCTTCCTGACCTCCCGCCACTCTTTGCAGGCCGCGCGCCGCACGGCGCAGGCAGGCGTGCGGATGCACAAGGCAGGAGTGGCAGGCAAGGCAGGTGTGGTGGCATCCAGCTCTTTTCCTCGCTTCGAGACCATGGCCTTCGCCAGCCGGCGATGTAGCACCTGACGACTCCGTGCGGCGCGTCTGCAGGCCTGGTCCTGCAGGCGGCTGCCCCTTGCTCCGCCTTCCCTTTTTTTGTTTTCTGGCTGCATGCCGCGCGCATGCATGGGCAGCGCTTTGCCTGCACCACGCACCACGCACCACTCTTCCAAGGATGTTCGTCATGGTCTCGTTTGATTCTTTCCCCCGACACACAGCCAACTGGCGCCGACGCCAACTGCTGGGCGCGGGCCTTGCCGCAGCAGTCGCCACGGTGGGCGGCCCGGCCCTGGCCCAGGACAAGGCGGGCGACCGCGTGCTGCGCGTCGGCCACCAGAAGGGCTGGCTGTCCATCCTGAAGAGCCGGGGCACGCTGGAAAAGCGGCTGGCGCCGCTGGGCGTGTCGGTGCGCTGGATCGAGTTCAACGCCGGCCCCGTGCAGCTGGAGGCGCTGAACGTGGGCTCCATCGACTTCGGCGATGTGGGCGAGGCCCCGCCCATCTTTGCGCAGGCCGCAGGCGCACCCCTGGTCTATGCGGGCGCCACCGTGCCGCGCCCCGGGCTGGAGGCGGTGATCGTGCCCAAGGACTCCCCCATCCGCAGCGTGCAGGACCTCAAGGGCAAGCGCGTGGCCTACAACAAGGGCTCGAACGTGCAGTACTTCCTGGTCAAGCTGCTGGAAAAGCATGGCCTGAAGTACGGCGATGTGCAGTCCGTCTTCCTGGCGCCGGCCGATGCGCGTGCCGCCTTCGAGCGCGGCTCCGTCGATGCCTGGCTGATCTGGGACCCCTTCCTGGCTGCCGCGCAAAAGACGCTGGACGCCCGCCTGCTGGCCGATGCCACGGGCGTGGTCAACAACCGCGCCTACTACTTCACCTCGCGCGATTTCGCCACGCGCAATGCCGATGTGCTGCGCATTGCCATCGAAGAGGTCGATGGGATTGACCGCTGGGCCTCGAAGAACCAGACGGCGGCGGCCGCCGAGCTGTCCAGCATCCTGGGCCTGGACAAGTCCATCACCGAGCTGTACCTGAGCCGTGCCCGCTTCGGCACCTCGTCCGTGACGCGCGAGATCCTGGCCGAGCAGCAGCAGATCGCCGACACCTTCTTCGAGCTCAAGCTCATTCCCCGCAAGCTCAACCTGCTGCATGCCGCGCCGGTGGACCTGATCGCGTCGCGCCCCTGAGCCCACTGCAAGGAGTCCGCACCATGAACGCCATCCCCAAGAAGCCCCGCCTGGACCGCGTGCGCCGCCAGGCCCTGCAACTGCTGGGCACCACCGCCTTCAGCTGGAGCCTGGCCGGCCAGTACGCACGCGCCGAGACGCCGGCCGCCGTGGCCGGGCCCGAGCAGTTGCGCATCGGCTACCAGAAGTCGGCCGTCAACCTGGTCATCCTCAAGCAGCAGGGCGTGCTGGAAAAGCGCTTTGCGGGCACCAAGGTCAGCTGGCTGGAGTTTCCGGCCGGCCCCCAACTGCTGGAGGCCCTGGCCGCAGGCAGCCTGGATTTCGGCCTGACCGGCGATTCACCCCCGGTCTTTGCCCAGGCCGCGGGCCGCGACCTGCTGTACGTGGGCGCCGAGCCGCCCAAGCCCGAAAGCTCGGCCATCCTCGTGCCGTCGGACTCGCCGCTGCGCGCCCTGGCCGACCTCAAGGGCCGGCGCGTGGCGCTGCAAAAAGGCTCCAGCGCCCATTACCTGCTGGTGCGCGCGCTGGACAAGGCGGGCCTGGCCTGGAACGAGATCCAGCCCGTCTACCTGTCCCCGGCCGATGCGCGCGCCGCCTTCGAGCGCAAGAGCGTGGACGCCTGGGCCATCTGGGACCCGTTCTACGCGGCCACCGAGCTGGCGATTCGCCCGCGCGTGCTGGCCAATGGCGAAGGCCTGTCGGGCAACGCCTCGTTCTACCTGGCCGCGCGCGGACTGGTGGAGCGCCATCCGCAGGTGCTGCGCGCGCTGTTCGATGAGCTCACGCGCGCCGATCGCCTGGCCCAGAGCGCACGCCAGGAGGCCGTGGCCCTGGTGGCCGGCTTCAGCGGCCTGGATACGGCGGTGGTCAGCCGCTTCATTGCGCGCCGGCCCAGCTCCCCCGTGGGCCTGCTGGCTGCGCAGACCGTGGTGGAGCAGCAGCGCGTGGCCGATGCATTTTTTCGGCTGGGCCTGATTCCGCGCCAGGTGCAGGTGGCCGACATCGTCTGGCGGCCCTCGGCGGCCGAGTACGCGCGGCTGGCCGAGCCTGCGGCGGCACGGCCTTCTTCCGCCCTTTGATTCCCTTCCTCGATTCCGTCCCCTGACTGGAGCAGCGCATGCAGGTTTTCTGGTTCATTCCCACCCACGGCGACAGCCGCTACCTCGGCACGGCCGAGGGCGCCCGCCCGCTCAGCCACGACTATGTCAAGCAGGTCGCCATCGCGGCCGACAGCCTGGGCTACGAGGGCGTGCTGATTCCCACGGGCCGCTCCTGCGAGGACCCCTGGGTCGTCGCCTCCAGCCTGATTCCGGTCACCAAGCGCCTGAAGTTCCTGGTCGCCGTGCGGCCCGGCCTGCACCAGCCCAGCCTGGCGGCGCGCATGGCGGCCTCGTTCGACCGCCTGTCGGGCGGGCGGCTGCTGATCAACCTGGTCACGGGCGGCGACCGCGCCGAGCTGGAGGGCGACGGCGTCTTCCTCGACCATGCGCAGCGCTACGAGCAATCGGCCGAGTTCATCCGCATCTGGCGCGAGATCCTTGAGCGCAGCCATGAGGGCGGCACGCTCGACTACGAAGGTGAGCACCTCTCGGTCAAGGGCGCCAAGCTGCTGTTCCCGCCGCTGCAAAAGCCGTATCCGCCCGTGTACTTCGGCGGTTCGTCCGAGGCCGCGCACGACCTGGCCGCCGAGCAGGTCGATGCCTACCTGACCTGGGGCGAGCCCCCGGCCGAGGTGGCCAAAAAGATTGCCGATGTGCGCGAGAAGGCGGCGCGCCATGGCCGCAGCGTGAAGTTCGGCATCCGCCTGCACGTCATCGTGCGCGAGACCGAGGACGAGGCCTGGGCCGATGCCGATCGCCTGATCAGCCGCCTCAAGGACGAGACCGTGGTCCAGGCCCAGGCCGCCTTCGCGCGCATGGACTCGGAAGGCCAGCGCCGCATGGCCGCCCTGCATGCCGGCGGCAGCCGCCGCACGCGCGCCGAGCTGGAGATCAGCCCCAACCTCTGGGCCGGCGTGGGCCTGGTGCGCGGCGGCGCCGGAACGGCCCTGGTGGGCGATGCGCAGACCGTGGCCGACCGCATCAAGGAGTACGCGGACCTGGGCATAGACACCTTCGTGCTGTCCGGCTATCCGCACCTGGAAGAGGCCTACCGCTTTGCCGAGCTGGTCTTCCCGCTGCTGCCGCTGTCCGTGCGCGACAGGCTGGCTGGCGGCGTGGGCGGGCCGCTGGGCGAGACCGTTGCCAACCTGTACTCGCCGCGCGCGTCGCAAAGCTGAGGGAGTCACGCATGTCCGATGCACGTACCGTTACTGCGCTGCCGGCCTCCTCGGCCCCCCCGGCCGGCGATTCCTGGTCGCCGCTGCTGCGCTTTGCGGCCGGCGTGGGCCGCCGCCTGGTGCCCTGGCTGGTGCCGCTGGCGCTGATCGCCGTCTGGCAGGCCGCCTCGGCGTGGGGCTGGCTGTCCACGCGGGTGCTGCCCGCTCCGCTGGATGTGCTGCGCGCCGCGCAGGCGCTGGCCGAGTCGGGAGAGCTGCTCAAGCATGTGCAGGTGAGCGCGGGCCGCGCGCTGGGCGGCCTGGCCATCGGCGGCGGGCTGGGGCTGGCGCTGGGCCTGCTCACGGGCTCGCTGCGCTGGGCGGAGACGCTGCTGGACTCCACCATCCAGATGGTGCGCAACATCCCTGCGCTGGCGCTGATTCCGCTGGTCATCCTGTGGTTCGGCATCGACGAGAGCGCCAAGCTGTTCCTGATCAGCGTGTCGGTGTTCTTTCCCATCTACCTGAACACCTTCCACGGCATACGCAATGTGGACCCCGCGCTGATCGAGATGGGGCGCAGCTACGGCCTCACGCGCTGGCAGCTGTACCGCGAGGTCATCCTGCCGGGCGCGCTGTCCTCCATCCTCGTCGGCCTGCGTTTTTCGCTGGGCCTGATGTGGGTGATCCTGATCGTGGCCGAGACCATCTCGGCGCAGTCGGGCATCGGCTACCTGACCATGAATGCCCGCGAGTTCCTGCAGACCGACGTGGTGCTGGTCGGCATCCTGCTGTATGCCCTGCTGGGCAAGCTGGCCGACTGGTTTGCGCGTGCGCTGGAGCACTGGTGGCTGCGCTGGCATCCGGGCTACCAGCCCAAGTGACACAAGGAGCACGACATGAGCCGATGGAACCGTATGAAGACCACGCTGGCACAGGCCGTGGAGCTGAACACCACCGCGCCGGCGATGGCCTGGGAGGCCTCGTTCGATGCCGATGGCCTGGACGTCAGCGATCGCCTGGCCCAGAACGACGATGCGCCGCAGTCCGCATCCCCCCAATCCGCACTGCGCCGTGGCGTGCGCCTGCAGGCCGGCGGGCTGACCAAGCGCTACGGCCAGCGCGAGGTGCTGCACGAAGTGCAACTGCAGGTGGAGCCTGGCGAATTCGTCGCCATCGTGGGCCGCAGCGGCTGCGGCAAGAGCACCTTGCTGCGCCTTGTGGCTGGGTTGGAGCAGGCCACGGCCGGCACCTTGCTGCTGGACGGCGAGCCTGCCCGCGCCGTGCAGGGCGCGCAGGGCGGCACGCGCATCATGTTCCAGGACGCGCGCCTGCTGCCCTGGCGGCGTGTGCTGGCCAATGTGACGCTGGGCCTGCCCGCCTCGGCCCAGGAGCGTGGCCGCGAAGTGCTGGCCCAGGTCGGCCTGGCCGACCGCGAGGGCGAATGGCCGGCGCGCCTGTCCGGCGGCCAGCGCCAGCGCGTGGCCCTGGCGCGCGCCCTGGTGCACCGCCCGCAGCTGCTGCTGCTGGACGAGCCGCTGGGCGCGCTCGATGCGCTCACCCGCATAGAGATGCACCGCCTGATCGAAGGCCTGTGGCAGCGCCACGGCTTCACGGCCCTGCTGGTCACGCATGACGTGCAGGAGGCCGTGGCCCTGGCCGACCGCGTGGTGCTGATCGAGGACGGCCGCATCGCGCTGGATGAACGCATCGCCCTGCCACGGCCGCGCGTGCACGGCAGCGTGGCGCTGGCGGCCATCGAGCAACGCATTCTCGACCGCGTGCTGCAAAAGCCCGCCGCCGAGCCCGAAGCCAATCCGCTGACCGACACCACGGCCTGGCCCGGCGTACCGGCCCATGGCCTGCGCTGGGCGGTCTGACTTTCCGTTTTCCCCAACCTTCCTTTGATTCCTTTTGATCCCCAGGAGAAAAACATGTCCATTCAAGCCATCAACGTGCGCAACCAGTTCAAGGGCCAGGTGCGCGAAATCATCCGTGGTGACGTTGTCTCCGAAGTCGATGTGCAAACGCCCTGGGGCGTGGTCACCTCGGTGATCACCACGCGCTCGGTGGACGAGCTGGGCCTGGTCGTGGGCTCCGACGTGGTGGCCCTGGTCAAGTCCACCGAAGTGTCCATTGCCAAGCTCTGAGGCCAAGCTCTGAGGCCAGGCACTGAAGGCACTGCCGATGCTCAACCGCCCCAGAGCATCGGCTTGTTGACCATCAGGTAATAGGTCACGGCCATGGCGATGAAGGCCGGGTAGCCCAGCGCCTCCCAGCGCCGGGCATAGACGGCATACAGCGCGGGCAGGGCGGCCTGCGCTGCGTGCGCGCCGCGCGCCATGGCGGCCATGCGCACCTGCAGCCAGACCACGGGCAGCCAGCAGGCGCCGGCCAGCAGGTACAGGCCCAGCGACAGTGCCAGCCACGGCGTGGTCAACGGCCAGCCCGCCATATGGGCCAGGGCAATGCCGCTCACAGGCTGTATGACCACGCAGGGCGTGGTGAACCACCAGTCCGCACGCACCACCAGGCGGCTGACCACGGCCTGCGCAGCGACGCTGCCGCTGCGGTTGGCGAAGAACATGTAGAAGGCCGAGCCCAGGCCGGTGCCGACCAGCAGCACGCTGGACGCGATATGCAGCGTCTTGAGCAACAGGTAGAGATTCATGCGGACTCCTTCGGGGTGACAGGTGCCGACATCAGGTGCAGCAGCATGGCGGCGATCGGCAGGTTCTTGAGCAGCGGCCCCAGCGGATGCAGCCACAGCGTGGGCTGCAGCACCGTGGCCAGCACGGTCATGGCGGCCATCAGCAGCAAGGCCGCCAGATAGCTCTCCCGGCCCGGCCGCAGCCACAGCGCCAGGCCCACGGCCAGGTCGGCGAGCAGGCCGCTCCAGACCAGGAATGTCTGCCAGCGCGCATCGTGGATGCCGGCATCGGCCAGCACCTGCACGCTCAGACCCCGGTGCTCGATGGCGCTGACCAGGGCCGTGCCCAGCCAGACGGCGATCAGGCTCAAGTGCATGGTGCGCTGTGAAGGGGGAACCTGGCGCAGGCGGTGTTCACCCATGGCGCAGCGTGGCCAGCAACTGGGCGGGAGCAATGCCGGGCCGGCCCAGCAGGGCTTGCAATCCGGCCGGATCGGTGACGTTGTCGCTGGCCAGCATGGCCAGTGTCTCGCTGCACCAGGGTGAGGCGCTGACCCAGTCGCCAGCGCGTGCGCTGGCGCGGGTGAGCCAGCCGGGCAGCGTGCCCACGCGGGCGGGGGCGCGGCCCATCTGCGCGCGCAGGCTGGTAATCAGTGCGGCCAGCGGCAAGGGCAGGGGGCCACCGATCTCGATCATGCCCACGGGCTCGGGGCGCGTCACCAGGCCGGCCACGGCCTCGGCCAGGTCGCGCACGGCCACGGGCTGCACGCGGGCCTGCAGCACGGGGCGCGGCAGCAGCAGCGCCGGCAGGCGCGCCATGGACAGGAACATCTCGCTGCTGGCGCCGCCAGCGCCGAACACCACGCTGGGGCGGACCACGCAGCCTTGCAGGTGGCCGGCTGCCGTGAGTGCCAGCAGGTGCTCGTCAGCAGTGCGCTTGGTGGTGGCGTAGCGCGTGGCGCTGCCCTCTATGCCCAGGGCAGAGATCTGTACCACGCGCCGCACGCCGGCCGCCGCGCAGGCATCGAACAGGGCGATGGGGGCCTGGGCGTGCATGGCATCGATGGGCCGGGAGGGGCTGTCGCGCAGCACGCCCACGGCATTGACCACGGCATCCACGCCCGCCAGGTGCGGCAGCCAGGCCTCGGGCGTGGTGGCCTTGGCGTAGTCGAGCGCAGGCAGGGAATGGCGGCTGCGCGCCACGGGATCGTGGCCGGCCAGTGCCAGCAGGTTGACGATATGGCGGCCGATGAAGCCGTTGCCGCCGCAGACCAGAATGCGCATGGTGACCTCCAGTTTCTCTTGTGACGGAAATTTCAGGCTCGGCGTCCGCGCTTGACGCGGGTGTCAGCGGCCTCGGAGCGCACGAAGCGCTGCACGCTGGCGCCCAGGCGCAGCAGCTTGTCCAGCGTGGAGGGCGACAGCCGCAGCATCTCGTCGGTCCAGATGCCCAGCGACTCCATGAGGCGCAGCGTCTCGTGCACGCGGTCCTGGGTGTCGGGGGATTCGTCGTCGAAGCCCGGCTCGGCGATCAGTTCGCGCAGCATCTCGGAGGTCGGGTCGAATTCGCGCTGCTTGCGCTCTCGCACGATGGTGCGCAGCAGCTCCCAGACATCGGATGAGGTCTCGAAGTAGTCGCGGCGGTCGCCGGGCTTGCGGCTGGTGCGGATCAACTCCCAGCCTTGCAGTTCCTTGAGGCTGTTGCTCACGTTGGAGCGAGCGGCGCCCAGCGTGTCGGCAATCTCTTCCGCGTTGAGCGGGCGGCCATGAAAAAACAGCAGGGCGTGGATCTGGGCGACCGTGCGGTTCACTCCCCAGGAGCTGCCCATGTCGCCCCAATGGTGGATGAAACGGTGTGCGATGGGACTCAGTTGCATGGCCTCAGTGTCTGCAGGCCTGAAATTTCTGTCAAGAGAGAAATTTGTGAAAGCTGAAAAATCAAAACCGGCTGCAGCGCGGAGGCGGCACCTGGCGGGGCGCGGCATGTGCTGCTCCATAATGCTGGGCAGCCTGGCCTGCCACCCAGTACATACACAGGCGGGCCGCCGTTTTGAGGGGAACACCATGACTGCTGTGCAAAACCTGCGTGCCATCACCGTGCTGGCCGCCTGCGCGCTGGCGCAGGCCGCGTCTGCCGCCTGCTATTCCGTCTACACGCCCGAGCAGGAACTGATCTACCGCTCCAACCGCCCGCCGGTGGACCTGACCTTGCCGCTGCACCAGACCGTGGACAAGATCGAGCGCGGTGCCACCATGGTGTTCACGCTGGACGAATTCAACTGCATCACCGAAATCAACCTGCTGGCCGAACGCGAGCAACTGGCCCGGGCGCGCCAGGAGCGGCAGCGGGACCTGGGCCGCAGCAGCACGCCTCGCTCCTGAGGGGAAAAAGCGAGTTCGGGGCTTTTTTGGGGAGCCGCCAACAGGGCAAGGGGAGAGCCTGAGACAATCGTGCCCCATGAGTGAACCCCGCGACAACAAGATCCCCGACAACCTGCCCGAAGCCGACATCGACGCCCCTGCACTGCCCGAAGGCTGGCTGCAGGTGCTGTCCATGGATATGGACGCCCAGGGCGTGGCCCGCAAGAGCGATGGCAAGGTGGTATTCATCGACGGCGCCCTGCCGACCGAACTGGTCAGCGCCAACACCCATCGCAAGAAAAACAACTGGGAAGCCGCCAGCCTGACGGCCATCCACCGCGAATCTTCCCAGCGCGTGCGCCCCGGCTGCCCGAATTTCGGTCTGCACTCCGGTGCCTGCGGCGGCTGCAAGATGCAGCATCTGCACGTGGGCGCCCAGGTGGCCATCAAGCAGCGCGTGCTGGAAGACAATCTCTGGCATCTGGCCAAGGTCAAGCCCGAGATGCTGCTGCGCCCCATCGAAGGTCCGTCCTGGGCCTACCGTTTCCGCTCGCGCCTGTCGGTGCGCTATGTGGCCAAGAAGGGCAAGGTGCTGGTGGGCTTTCACGAGCGCAAGAGCCGCTACATCGCCGACATGGAGACCTGCAAGATCCTGCCGCCCCATGTGGACGCCATGCTGCTGCCCATGCGCGCGCTGATCGCCTCCATGGATGCGCGCGAAACCTGCCCGCAGATCGAGGTTGCCTGCGGCGACTCCGTCACGGCCCTGGTGCTGCGCCATCTGGAGCCGCTGTCCGAGGACGACCAGGCCCGGCTGCGGGCCTTCGCAGTCGAGCACAACGTGCAGTGGTGGCTGCAGCCCAAGGGCCCGGACACCGTGCACCTCATGGAGCAGGGAGGCGCCCAGCTCGACTATGGCCTGCCCGATTTCGGCATCACCATGCCGTTCAAGCCCACGGACTTCACCCAGGTCAATCCGCACATCAACCGCGTGCTGGTCACGCGCGCGCTGCGCCTGCTGGATGTCAAGAAGGACGAGCGGGTGATCGACTGGTTCTGCGGTCTGGGCAACTTCACCCTTCCTCTGGCCACGCAGGCGCGCGAAGTGCTGGGCATCGAGGGCAGCGATACCCTGGTCAAGCGCTCCCATGAAAACTACGCGGCCAACAACGCACAGCGCGCAGAGGGCGACAAGCTCGCGCCCACGCGCTTTGTGGCGCGCAACCTGTTCGAGATGACGCCCGAGATGCTGTTCGCCGACGGCGTGGCCGGCAAGTGGCTGGTCGATCCGCCGCGCGAAGGCGCGTTTGCGCTGTCCAAGGCCCTGGCCGACATCCACCAGGCGCGCATCGGTGCCGAAGGCGCCGAGCCCCTGCCGGCAGGACATGAGGCCTGGCGCTTTCCCGAGCGCATCGTCTATGTCAGCTGCAATCCCGCAACGCTGGCGCGCGATGCCGGCCTTCTGGTGCATCTGGCCGGCTATCGCTGTGTGTCGGCAGGCGTGGTCAACATGTTCCCGCACACGGCCCACGTGGAGAGCATGGCGGTGTTTGAGCGCTGCGCAGACTGACGGCCTGGCTGCCCGTGCCATGAAAAAAGCCGTGGAGCCCTCGGGCGGCCACGGCTTTTTGACGGGTGGATCCAGATCTCAAATCCGGATCTCAAAAGGGGTCAGCTGCGATTGCGGCCTGAGGTCGGCTCGGCAGGCGCCTCGTCCTTGTCGCTGCGGCGGCGGTCGCTCTGGCCCAGGACCGAAGGCGTGCCTTCCATCTTGTTGGCGCGCATGTATTCGTCCATATCCTTCCAGCCTGCAAACACCAGGGCCTTGGAAGATTTGGGGTTGAGCGTGTAGCAATCCTCCAGCCCGCGCAGGGCATGGCGGCACGCCCCGCCGATGGCCTTGGCCTCGGCCTCCTTGGCGACGGTGCGGGGGTCCGGTCCCAGGCCCGGAATATCATCCAGCTTGCAGCCGGCGAGCAGCGTGGGCAGCAGCAGGATGGCGAAGGTGCGGGGAAGATTAGGCATGGTCATCTTGAGGAGATTATCGGCAGGCCTCGGAAGAAGTTGAGTCCGCTTTGCACAAATGATGATCCCGGACATGCAAAAGGCCTCCCGAAGGAGGCCTTTGGTGTGCAGCAGGGAAGGTGAAGCCTTCCGCGTGCGGCATCAGTCGCGTTCGCCGCCCATGATGCCCAGCAGGGCCAGCAGGCTCTGGAACACGTTGAACAGGTCCAGGTACAGAGCCAGCGTGGCGCTGATGTAGTTGGTCTCGCCGCCGTCCATGATCTGCTTGAGGTCATAGAGCATGTAGGCGCTGAAGATGCCGATGGCCGCCACCGAGATCGCCATCATGCCGGCCGTGGAGCCGATGAAGACGTTGATGATGGAGCCCACGAACAGCACCAGCACGCCGACGAACAGGAATTTGCCCATGCCCGACAGGTCGCGCTTGATCACCGTGGCCAGCGAGGCCATGACCAGGAACACGCCGGCCGTGCCTGCAAAGGCGGTCATGATCAGCTCGGAGCCGTTCTTGAAGCCCAGGATCATGCCGATCATGCGCGACAGCATCAGGCCCATGAAGAACGTGAAACCCAGAAGCACGGGAATGCCGGCTGCCGAGTGCTTTGTCTTCTCGATGGCGAACATGAAGCCGAAGGCGCCGCCCAGGAAGACGATGAGCCCCAACCCGCCGCTCAGCGAGCGCGTGATGCCCGTGGCCACGCCCAGCCAAGCGCCCAGCACGGTGGGGAGAAGACTCAGGGCCAGCAGCCAGTAGGTGTTGCGCAATACGCGATTGCGCTCTTGCTGCGAGACACCGTAGCCCGCAGAGCCCAGTGTGGTGACTTGATCATTCATGTGGCCAGTCCTCCGAAGGAGTGTTGTTGCGACTTGCCCATTCTAGGTGGCGGCTTGCGCGCGACTTGCAATACCCCGAGCCGCCGCCATGGTTTGGTTTCGAATGTTTTGTTCTGCGCATGCATTGTCAGTCCTCATACGATTGCTATGCTTATAGGACATTTGTGATGGAATGGATAATTGGAATCTTATGAAGACCAAGCATGAACTCGAACTGGCCGACGTGAAGGCCATTGCCGCCGCCGCAGAAGCCGAGGCGCTGAAGAACAAGTGGGCCGTGACCATTGCCATCGTCGATGACGGCGGCCACCTGCTGTGGCTGCAGCGCCTGGATGGCGCCGCTGCCGTGTCGGCCCACATCGCTCCGTCCAAGGCCCGCTCGGCGGCTCTGGGCCGCCGCGATACCAAGGGCTATGAAGACATGATCAACAACGGCCGCACGGCCTTCCTGAGCGCGCCCACGCTGGACGGCCTGCTCGAAGGTGGCGTGGCCATCATGAAGGACGGCCAATGCCTGGGCGCCGTGGGCGTCAGCGGCGTCAAGGCCAGCGAGGATGCGCAGGTTGCCAGCGCCGGCATTGCTGCTCTGGGCCTGTAATAGCTCCTTGTGCACCCATGCTGCATGAATCGGTCCCTGGGGACTGATCCATGCAACCAAGAAAAAGCCCCTGTGCCGATGCACAGGGGCTTTTTCTTTGGTCAATCTGCGCTGCAGCGTGGGGAAAAAATGCTTGGCTACGCAAAATCCGGAGATTTTGTTGGCTGGCTAATCGACCTCTGAGACTGGAAGTCCCAAGGTCGCCCCACGATGAAACGAAGAAGCCGCCGGTCGGGCATCCGACGACGGCCGGAATCTTGCTTATTTGGTCAGGATGAGCTTGCCCAGCTTGGTGGCCTGCAGGCGGTAGGGCGTGCCGTTGTGCACGATGGTCACAGCCTTTTGTCCATTGAGCAGCAAGGTGCTGTCGAGTCCGCTGGCGGCCCCGGTCAGGGCTGCAGATGCTGCGGCCTGCAGCGCTGCAAAGGCCTGGGCGTTGGAGTTGCCGGACAGATGCGAGGTGGCGGCGGAAGTGGCAGACATGCAGGGAATTCCTCAAAAATTGGAAAGTTTTGTGAATGATAACAATTCTCAATTGAAAATCAAGTGAGACTTACTCGCATTGTGGTTTCTGGGACCAGTCCTATCCCTGCGACTCGATGCACTGCCAACGCGAAGAGAATGAAAAACGGCCCCGAAGGGCCGTTGTCGTTGATCGCCAGGCAAGGAATGCCTGCCACGGCCTACTTGGCCGGGTCCGTCACGAAGCCGATCTTGCGCACGCCTGCGCGCTGTGCGGCGGCCATGGCCTGGGCCACGCGCTCGTAGCGCACTTCCTTGTCGCCCTGGATGTGCAGGTCAGGTTGCGGCTCCTTGGCCGCCTCGGCCTTGAGGTTCTCCTCGAACTGCGTATCGCTGACGGCAACGCCATTCCAGTGGTACTGGCCATCGGCGGAGACGGCCAGGCGCACGGTGGCGGGCTTGACGTCCTCGGGCTGGTTGGTGGCGCGGGGCAGGTCCACGTTCACCGAATGCTTCATCACCGGCACGGTGATGATGAAGATGATAAGGAGCACCAGCATGACGTCGACCAGCGGCGTCATGTTGATCTCGTTCATCACCTCTTCGCCGTCATCGTCCATTGTTCCGAATGCCATGGCTTACGCGCCTTTCTTCAGCGGCAGCACGTTGCCGGCTTCCTTGCCGTCGATGGACACGCGGGCGCCGGTCACGAAGTAGGCGTGCATGTCGTGGGCAAAGCTGTTGAGGGCGTTGAGGATGGACTTGTTGCCACGCACCACGGCGTTGTAGCCGAGCACGGCGGGAATCGCCACGGCCAGGCCCAGGGCGGTCATGATCAGCGCTTCACCGATGGGGCCCGCGACCTTGTCGATCGAGGACTGGCCGGACAGGCCGATGGCGACCAGCGCGTGGTAGATGCCCCAGACGGTGCCGAACAGGCCGATGAAGGGAGCGGTCGAGCCCACGGAAGCCAGAATGGCCAGGCCCGATTGCAGGCGAGCGGTGAACTCGCTGATGCCGTTGCGCATGCAGCGGGTCACCCAGTCGCTGATGTCCAGCGTGTCATGCAGGTGGGCGCTGGTCTTGCGGTGGTGGGCGGTGGCTTCGCGGCCTTCGAGCACCAGGTAGCGGAAGGGGTTGGAGCGGTCATCGCCCAGCTTTTCCAGGCCGCTGGCCAGGTCGGGGCTGTGCCAGAAGTCCTGGGCGTTGCGCGCCAGCTTCTTGAACTTCACGATGTCCAGGGCCTTGATGATCATCACGAGCCAAGAGGCCACCGACATGGCCAGCAGGATGATGGCGACGGCACGGGTGACGAAGTCTCCCTGCGTCCAGACGTGGGCAATGCCGAATTGGGAATCCATGGATACTCCTGAGAATCAATTGAGGGTGAATTTGACCGGGACGGTGACCCACATGGGGGTTGGCGTGCCGTTGCTCTTGCCGGGGACGAATTTCCAGTTCTTGACGCCGTCCACGGCCTGCTGGTCCAGACGGTCGTAGCCGCTGGATTTGCTGACCTCGATCTTTTGAGGCAGGCCTTGCGCGTCCACGAAGATGCGCAGCGTGACCGTTCCCTGTTCCCCCATGCGTCTGCTGATGGCGGGGTAGTTGGGGGCCGGGTTGTTGAGGTAGGCCGCGTTGTTGGACGGCAATTCGATCTTGGGCGGAGCCGGTGGTGCCGGGGGAGCGGGAGGCGCTGGCGGTGCAGGAGGGGCGGGCGGTGCCGGCGGTGCTTCCACCACGGGCTTGGGCTCGTCGTCCAGCGTGCCGCGCGGCGCCGCAGGTGCAGGCTTGGGGTCGGCTATGGCCTTGGGCAGCGGCGGTGCCTTCTTCACGACCGGCTGCGGTTTGGGAGGTGGCGGCGGAGGAGGGGGCTTGGGTGCCTCGGGCTCGGGAGCGGGTGGCGAAATGAATTCCGCAATCACCTGGGCTGGCACGATGACCTCTTCGGGTGCGCGCTGGAGCAGGCCATGCTGCATCGCCCAAAGGGTTGCTGCATGCAAGACCACGACCGAACCCGCGATGGCCACGTTACGGCCAAGGCCCCCGGGGGGGCCAAAACGATCAGACTGGGACATAGAGACAGAAGGAGCGGTCAGCGTATGGGAGCCGGGTGCTGTCGCTCGGAAGACGGAGTATCAGCTGCGCAGAATCCACCAGGTGCATGTAACGACGAGGATCAGGCTGCCGACAAGTGCTGAGAGGAGGACCATGCTTTGCTCTCCAGAATGTTGTTGGCAAGCTGGACGGTCTGGGCCGCGACCTCGTTGTGGATGGCCGCCACGGGCTGGCTGGCGCAGCATTGCGCCACCACATCCCGGGCGCAGCTTTCGCAGCGACCGCACTGCATGGCGATACCCAATTCGAATTGGATCTCGTCAAAGCTCATGCCCGCATGAGCGTGGCGTGCGATCTCACGGTCGGAAACCCGGCGGCATACACAGACGATCATGGCTACAGGCAGTAGTGGCTGGCTATTGATAGGATGAAAAATTATAAATGAGAATTCATCGCATTTGCAATTCTTGGTTGTCTGTAGGGCTGTATGGCGCTCGGCTTTACTCGGTATCCAGTAGTTCCACAGTGGCCTGGGCAAGGGTGGCACACCCTGTCAGCGCCATGGCGATCTCCAGTTCATCGCGCAGCAACCTGAGCACATGGGCCACGCCGGCGGCGCCTGCATTGGCCAGCCCCCAGAGTACGGGGCGGCCTATCAGAACCGCCGTCGCCCCGAGGGCGATCGCCTTGAGCACGTCTGTGCCGCGCCGTATGCCCCCGTCGGCCAGCAAGGGGAGCTCGTGGCCCGCGCTGCGCACGGCCATGGCCACGCGGGCTAGGGCTGTTGCCGTTGCCGGTGCGGTGTCCAGCGTGCGCCCTCCATGGTTGGAGACGATGATGCCCGCTACTCCCAATCTCGCGGCCTGCAGCGCATCGGCCGGGTGGAGCACGCCCTTGAGCAGCAGCGGCAGCCGTGTCTGCTGCTGCAGCCAGGCAACGTCATCCCAGGTGGGTGCATGGTGCAAAAGGCCGTCGAACAGGGGGCTCTGGCCTGGTGCGAGTTGCATGGCTGCAAGTGGCGCCATCCCCTGCAGATTGACGGCAGACACTCCCGGCGGAAGACAAAAGCGCGCGCGGCGTTCACGGTCCCGCACACCGCTGGTGGGCGCGTCCACCGTCAGCACCAGCGCTTCGTAGCCTGCGGCCTCTGCGCGCTTGATCAGTTGCGTGGTGAAGCCACGGTCATGCTGCAGATAGAGTTGGAACCACAAAGGGCCATGGCCAGGCGTGAGCCGTGCTGCCTGTGCCACTGTCTCCAGCGGCAGGCTGGCCTGTGTGCTGAGCACCATGCCCGCGCCCAGCGCCGCAGCGGCATAGGCCGTTGCAAGCTCTGCGTCCGCATGGGCCATGCGCTGGAAGGCCATGGGGGCCACCAGCAGCGGGCAGGCCAGATCCCTGCCCAGCAACTGCAGCCGGGTATGGCCGCCTGCAAGGGGGCGGAGCACGCGCGGCCACAGTGTGAGCGCGTCCCAGGCGCTGCGGTTGGCCGCAAGACTGCGCTCATCGGCCGCGCCGCCCGAGAAATAGGCCCAGGCGTTGTCGTCCATCCGCTGCCGCGCATGCGCCTCGTGGTCGGCCAGATTGATGATGCCGTCGGGAACGGCTTGCAGCGCGGGCACTTGACTCATGGCATTGGAATGTTGTCGGTGTGCAGCATCTCCGGCAAGAAGAGGAGATGGCATCCCGGAAAAAAGAAAAGCCGGCCCAGGGGCCGGCTTTCATCCGTCGTGGCGCAGGCCCGAGGATTACTTGACGTGCTTGCCGATCAGGCCAGCCATCTCGAACATCGAGACTTGGGGCTTGCCGAACACTTCCTTGAGCTTCGCGTCGGCGTTGATCATGCGCTTGTTGGCAGCGTCTTGCAGCTTGTTGGCCTTGATGTAGACCCACAGCTTGCTGATGATCTCGGTGCGGGGCAGGGGAGTGGAACCCACCACGGCAGCCAGAGCGGGGCTGGGGGTGAGGGGTTTCATGAAGGCGGCGTTGGGAGTGCGCTTCTTTGCGGGAGCTGCCGGAGCAGCCGTTGCCTTCTTTGCAGTTGCCATGTTGCTTGTTCCTAGTATGGAGTGGATTCTTTACCAGCGAAAAACCGTCGCTATCCACTGGCAGGCTGATGCTAATGGGAAAAAAACGCTCTTCCAAGCTTACCCGTCAAATTTTTGCCTCGATTTGTTGCTGTGGCGCTGTTTTTTGAGGAGTTTTTGCATTCTGGCTCGCTTTCGAGGGCCGCACTGGCAGGTTGGCCGTCGGCGGCGGCGTTTTCAGAAGGGGCTGGCACCGCTCGCGGAAGGGTGTTGTGCAAGGCGTTTTCTGCCCGGCCAGGTGGCCACGAGAATGCCCAGCAGGGCGATCGCAAAGGCCAGCGCCTGCATGGATGTGACCCGTTCGCCCAGCACGCACATGCCGACTACGGCAGCGCTGATCGGCAGCAGTACCGTAAAGGTGCCGGCCTGGGAGGCTGGCACGTTGCGCAAGCCTGTCATCCACAACCACACGGTCCACACGCAGGCGGCAAGGGCGTAGAACAGCAACAGACCCCAGATGCTCCATGCCACGCTGCCGAAGTCGAAGCGCCACGCCAGGTACAGCCCGAAGGGCGTTGACAGCGCAAATCCCCAGAGATTGACGATGGATGTGATGCGCTTGGGTCCCAGGGATGTGGTCAGGCGCTTGCCGATGACGGCGTAGAACGCCTCGCAAAGCACGGCACCGACCAGCAGCATCTGCCCCAGCCACGCCTGCGGTGAGGCTGATGCTGCCGAGGCGGCGCCAGCGTCCGGGCGGGACAGTGCATACAGGCCGATGCCCGCCACGGCCAGCGCAATGGCCAGCCAGGTGCGCGCAGCCACGCGCTCGCGCAGAAACAGCCAGCTCATCAAGGCCACGGCAGCAGGGATGGCAGCCATGGTGACGCCGGCCGTGACGGCGCTTGTCAGGCTCACTCCAGTCACCATGCAGATGGTGAAGAGAAAGTTGCCGAACAGCGACTCAAGAAACAGCAGGCCCTGCGTGCGCCGAGACAGGGGTGCCTCGTCAGCTGGCTTGCGCAGCCAGCGCAGCATGGCGATGGCCCCGATGCCAAAGCGCAGCCAGGCCAGCAGCAGCACCGGAAAAATGGCCGCCAGAGGCTTGGAGAGGGCGACATAGCTGCCGACCAGGGACATGCTCAGCGCCAGGCAGGCATAGGCAGATCTGCGATGGGAGGTGTTCACGGCAAGTGCAGGTTTGAGAGGCGGGAGCGCCACCTGAACGCGCGATGGTACCTGTGAGCGCGTCCGGTGTGCGTGACATGTGCCTGTCGCGGACGCTTGCCATGCTGTGGTGACTTTTCATGGCATGGAATTCATGTTTTGCATTGTGAAATATTGAAATGCTGCAATGCGCCAATTTTTCTCAATACGAGAAATGTGATTTCATATTGAAAAATATTAAAATAACTCGTTGATTTATATGATGAAAAATTTGGTCTTGTATAAGACACAAGATGTTGATGAAGTCTTCTATAAGACTTAAATTTGATCCCAAGGCCGACGCAAGAAAGCCGCTTGTTTCAACCACCTCCCAGGAGAGCAACATGCCCCAATCCCTGACCCAGCAACTGAGCCGTGAACAGCAGATTTCCGCCCTTGAGAAAGACTGGGCGCAGAACCCCCGTTGGAAGGGCGTCAAGCGCGGCTACAGCGCCGCCGACGTGGTGCGCCTGCGCGGCAGCCTGCAGCCCGAGTACACGCTGGCCCAGCGTGGCGCGGAACTGCTCTGGGACAGGATCAACGGCGGTGCCAAGAAGGGCTACGTGAATGCCTTTGGCGCCATCTCCGCAGGCCAGGCCATGCAACAGGCCAAGGCTGGCCTGGAAGCGGTGTACCTGTCGGGCTGGCAGGTGGCTGCCGATGGCAACACCAGCGAAACCATGTACCCCGACCAGTCGCTGTACGCCTATGACTCGGTGCCCACCATGGTGCGCCGCATCAACAACACCTTCAAGCGTGCCGACGAAATCCAGTGGGGCCGTGGCATCAACCCCGGCGACAAGGAGTTCATCGACTACTTCCTGCCTATCGTCGCCGATGCGGAAGCCGGTTTTGGCGGCGTGCTCAACGCGTTCGAGCTGATGAAGAACATGATTGCCGCTGGCGCAGCCGGCGTGCACTTCGAGGACCAACTGGCTGCCGTGAAGAAGTGCGGCCACATGGGTGGCAAGGTTCTGGTGCCCACCCAGGAAGCCGTCGAGAAGCTGATCTCCGCCCGCTTTGCCGCTGACGTGATGGGCGTGCCTACCATCGTGCTGGCCCGCACCGATGCTGAAGCCGCCAACCTGATCACCTCCGATCACGACGCCAACGACAAGCCGTTCCTGACCGGCGAGCGCACACAGGAAGGCTTCTACCGTGTCCGCAATGGCATGGAGCAGTCCATCAGCCGCGGCGTGGCCTATGCGCCCTATGCCGACCTGGTGTGGTGCGAAACCGGCGTGCCCGACATCGGCTTTGCCCGCGAGTTCGCCCAGGCCGTGCATGCCGCCTGCCCAGGCAAGCTGCTGAGCTACAACTGCTCGCCTTCGTTCAACTGGAAGAAGAACCTCAATGACAGCCAGATCGCGTCCTTCCAGGAAGACCTGTCTGCTCTGGGCTACAAGTTCCAGTTCATCACGCTGGCCGGCATTCACATCAACTGGTTCAACACGTTCAAGTTTGCCCACGCCTACGCCAACGGCGAAGGCATGAAGCACTACGTGAACATGGTGCAGGAGCCCGAATTCGCAGCCCGCGAACAAGGCTACACCTTCGTGTCGCACCAGCAGGAAGTGGGTGCAGGCTACTTCGACGACGTGACCACGGTGATCCAGGGTGGCTCGTCCAGCGTCAAGGCACTGACCGGCTCCACGGAAGAGGAGCAATTCCACTGAAGCGCGGCTTCGGTGAGTGCAACTTCAGGTAGATAGGGGTGAGAAAGCGTCCGGGGCCTTGTGCTTCGGGCGCTTTTTCTTTGCTGGGGTTAAAATGGCGGAAGTTTTCAATTGACAACAACTGACAAGGGCGAGAAAGGCATCATGGTTATGACACCGCGAACTACATCGGAGATGTACACCGGCCGCTAGCGGCTGGCGGTTCGCGCCTGCACGAGATTCACTCGACCCCAAGAAAGCGCGGACCTGGCTCCGCGCTTTTTGCTTTTGGGGGATGCGCGCCCCCTGAGAAATATTTTAGGAATCCCATGATCCACATTACGCTTCCCGATGGTTCGCAACGTGAGTACCCCGGCCCGGTCACCGTGGCCGAAGTGGCCGCATCCATAGGCACGGGCCTTGCCAAGGCTGCACTGGCTGGCAAGGTTGGCACGGGCGACGACGCCAAGGTGGTGGACACCAGCTTCGTCATAGACAAGGACATGCCCTTGTCCATCGTGACGGCCAAGGACGCCGATGGCCTGGAGGTGATCCGCCATTCCACGGCCCACTTGCTGGCCTATGCGGTCAAGGAACTGTTCCCGGAGGCCCAGGTCACCATCGGTCCCGTGATCGAGAACGGCTTCTACTACGACTTCTCGTACAAGCGCCCCTTCACGCCCGAGGACCTGGTCGCCATCGAAAAGCGCATGGCCGAACTGGCCGCCAAGGACGAGCCCGTGGTGCGCCGCGTGCTGCCGCGTGACGAGGCCGTTGCGTACTTCAAGGGCATCGGCGAGAACTACAAGGCCGAGATCATCGCCAGCATCCCCTCCAATGAGGATGTGAGCCTGTACCGCGAAGGCAGCTTCGAGGATCTGTGCCGCGGCCCGCACGTGCCCAGCACCGGCAAGCTCAAGTTCTTCAAGCTGATGAAGGTGGCTGGCGCCTACTGGCGTGGCGACCATCGCAACGAGATGCTGCAGCGCGTGTACGGCACGGCCTGGGCATCGAAAGACGACCTGCAGCAGTACCTGCACATGCTGGAGGAGGCTGAAAAGCGCGACCACCGCAAGCTGGGCCGCGAACTGGACCTGTTCCACATCGACGAGCATTCGCCGGGCACCGTGTTCTGGCACCCGAAGGGCTGGTCCCTGTGGCAAGAGGTCGAGCAGTACATGCGCCGCGTGTACCGCGACAACGGCTATCAGGAAGTCAAGGGTCCGCAGATCCTGGACAAGACCCTGTGGGAGAAGACTGGCCACTGGGACAAGTACCGCGAGAACATGTTCACGACCGAGTCGGAAAAGCGCGACTACGCGCTCAAGCCGATGAACTGCCCCGGCCACATCCTGATCTTCAAGCAGGGCATCAAGAGCTACCGCGACCTGCCGCTGCGCTACGGCGAATTCGGCCAGTGCCACCGCAACGAGCCCACGGGCGGCCTGCACGGCATCATGCGCGTGCGCGGCTTCACGCAGGATGACGGCCACGTCTTCTGTACCGAAGACCAGATCCAGCCCGAAGTGCTGGCCTTCACCACGCTGCTGCAAAAGGTCTACGCGGACTTCGGCTTCAGCGACATCATCTACAAGGTCGCCACGCGCCCCGAGGCTCGCATCGGCTCCGATGAAAGCTGGGACAAGGCAGAAGCGGCGCTGATCAACAGCCTGGAGGCTTCGGGCTGCGAGTACGTGATCTCGCCCGGCGATGGCGCGTTCTACGGCCCCAAGATCGAGTACACGCTCAAGGACGCCATCGGCCGCCAGTGGCAGTGCGGAACCATCCAGGTGGATTTCTCCATGCCCGAGCGCCTGGATGCGGAGTACGTGGGCGAGGATGGCGACCGCCATCGCCCCGTGATGCTGCACCGTGCCATCGTCGGCAGCCTGGAGCGTTTCATCGGCATTCTCATCGAGCAGCACGCTGGCGCCATGCCGACCTGGCTGGCTCCCGTGCAGGCCGCCGTGCTCAATATCACCGACGCGCAGGCGGACTATGTGCGGGAAGTCGCACAAAAGCTGCAAAAAGCATTTCCGAATCAAGGCCTTAGGGTGGCGACAGATCTGCGCAACGAAAAGATTACGTATAAAATACGGGAGCATTCGTTGCAAAAGCTGCCTTACATCCTTGTTGCTGGCGACAAGGAGAAGGCCGCTGGTGCAGTGGCAGTGCGCGCACGGGGCAACAAGGACCTCGGTGTGATGTCGGTCGATGCGTTCATTGAACTCGTGGCCAAGGACATCGCGGCGAAGGCCTGATGGAGCATCTCCAAAGGCGGTAGCCGCTTGCGTGTACTGCACACAAGCGGCTACGCTGTTGTAGCAACTTAAATCCAAGGGTGAGAACCATAGCTACTGAATTTCGTGATCGGCGCCACCGTGAAGAGCGCAAGCATCGTCTCAACCGTGAAATCATGGCGCCTGAAGTGCGTCTGTCCGGCCCGGAGAACGAGCCGCTGGGCATCGTGCCTCTGCAGGAAGCGCTGCGCATGGCGGGCGAGCTGGACGTGGACCTGGTGGAAATTGCCGCCACTGCCACTCCACCTGTCTGCCGGTTGATGGACTATGGCAAGTTCAAGTACCTTGAACAGAAGAAGGCTGCCGAAGCCAAGGCCAAGCAGACCGTCATCGAAATCAAGGAAGTGAAATTCCGCCCTGGTACCGACGACGGCGACTACAACATCAAGCTGCGCAACATCCGCCGTTTCCTGGCCGATGGTGACAAGTGCAAGATCACGCTGCGGTTCCGCGGCCGTGAAATCACGCACCAGCAGATTGGTCTGGACCTGCTGAACCGTCTGCGTGACGATCTGGCGGATTCCATCCAGGTGGAGCAGTTCCCCAAGCTGGAAGGCCGCCAAATGGTGATGATGATCGCCCCTGCGCGCAAGAAGCCCACCGCTGGCGGCAAGCCGGCAGAAGTTTCTGCTGCACCTGCGGTGGCTGATAAGGCATAATCGCGGTTTCGCCCTTCGTTGAGGGGCGACAGAATTTGCAGGCCGTGCGCGAGTCGATTGCGCGGGGCGTGCGATGCAAGGGACATGGTTTCCATGTCCCTTGTTCTTGCCGGCCTCCGGGCTGGCACAGAAGTGTCTCGGGGCCAGCAAGTGCGCGCAGTGTTGCGAGCCGCCTCACGAGCACAAACAACAGGAGCATTCAAATGCCCAAAATGAAGACCAAGAGCAGCGCGAAGAAGCGTTTTCGCGTTCGTCCCGGTGGCACCGTCAAGCGCGGTCAAGCCTTCAAGCGTCACATCTTGACCAAGAAGACCACCAAGAACAAGCGTCACCTGCGTGGTGCAGTGTCTGTGCATGAGACCAACATGGGCTCTATCGCACAAATGCTGCCGATGGCTGGCCTGTAATTCACTGACGAACAAGGAGAAAACACATGCCTCGCGTCAAACGTGGTGTAACGGCCCGCGCCCGTCACAAAAAAGTTCTGGCCCTTTCCAAGGGTTTCCGCGGCCGCCGCGGCAATGTCTTCCGCATCGCCAAGCAGGCGGTGATGAAGGCTGGGCAATATGCCTACCGTGACCGCCGTGCCAAGAAGCGCGTGTTCCGCCGTCTGTGGATCGCCCGTATCAACGCCGCTGCACGTGAACTGGGCCTGACCTACAGCCAGTTCGCCAACGGCCTGAAGAAGGCAGCCATCGAGATCGACCGCAAGATGCTGGCCGATATCGCGGTGCACGACAAGGCTGCGTTTAGCAGCATCGTTGATCAAGTCAAGGCCAAGCTGGCTGCTTGAGATAACGGTCTGCGGCCATCCTCGTGATGGTCTGCAGCGCAAACAGCAAGGGCTAGGGCTTGAAAAGGCTGCTAGCCCTTGTTTCTTTTCACAGTCGATAAAGAGTCGATATGAACGAGTTGGATTCTCTGGTCGAAAGCGCGCAGCAATTGTTCGCGCAGGCACAAACCCCCGCTGATCTGGAAAACGCCAAGGCGCAGTTTCTGGGCAAGTCGGGCAAGGTGACCGAGCTCATGAAGGGCATGGCGCAGCTTTCCGTCGAAGAGAAGAAGTCGCGCGGAGCCGCCATCAACGTGGCCAAGCAAGGCATCGAGGCCGCGCTGACCGCGCGCCGCAAGGCCCTGGCCGATGCCGAACTGCAGGCCCACCTGAAGGCCGAGGTGCTGGATGTGACCTTGCCGGGCCGTCGCCGTGGCCAGGGCGGCCTGCACCCCGTGTCGCTGACGCTGGAGCGCATCGAGGGCATCTTCGGCTCCATGGGTTTCGATGTGGCCGAGGGCCCCGAGATCGAGTCCGACTGGTTCAACTTCACGGCGCTGAACACGCCGGAAGACCATCCCGCCCGTTCCATGCACGACACCTTCTACGTGGAAGGCGGCACGGAGCAGGCCCCCAATCTGCTGCGCACGCACACCAGCCCCATGCAGGTGCGCCACGCTGTGCAGCACGTCAAGAAATACCGTGAGCGGCTCGACGCCGGCCAGGGCATGCCCGAGATCCGCGTGATCGCGCCGGGCCGCACCTACCGCGTGGACAGCGATGCCACGCACTCGCCCATGTTCCACCAGTGCGAAGGCCTGTGGATTGGCGAGAACGTCAGCTTCAAGGACCTGAAGGTGGTCTTCACCGACTTCTGCAAGACCTTCTTCGAGAGCGACGACCTGGTGCTGCGCTTCCGTCCCAGCTTCTTCCCCTTCACCGAGCCCAGCGCCGAGATCGACATCCAGTTCCAGAGCGGCCCGCTGGCCGGCCGCTGGCTGGAAGTGGCCGGCTCCGGCCAGGTGCACCCCAACGTGGTGCGCAACATGGGGCTGGACCCCGAAAAGTACATCGGCTTTGCCTTTGGCATGGGGCCTGACCGCCTGACCATGCTGCGCTATGGCGTCAACGATCTGCGACTGTTTTTTGACGGCGATATCCGCTTCCTGTCGCAATTCCGTTGATCCGGCTGCAAGCCTTCGCCAAAGAGTCCGCCAGCGCCACGGCGCGCGGACTGAACCAACGCCAAAGAGTCTGATATGCAATTTCCCGAATCCTGGCTGCGCGAGTTCTGCAATCCGCCGCTGACCACCCAAGAACTGGCCGACACCCTGACCATGGCCGGCCTGGAGGTGGAGGAGCTGGAGCCCGTGGCGCCGCCGTTCACCAAGATCGTCGTCGGTGAGATCAAGGCTGCCGAGCAGCACCCCAATGCCGATCGCCTGCGCGTGTGCCAGGTCGATGTGGGCGGCCCCGAGCTGCTGACCATCGTCTGCGGCGCGCCCAACGCGCGCGTGGGCATCCGAGTGCCCTGCGCCACGGTGGGCGCCGAGCTGCCGCCCGGTGAAGATGGCAAGCCTTTCCTGATCAAGATCGGCAAGCTGCGCGGTGTGGAGAGCTTCGGCATGCTGTGCTCGGCACGCGAGCTCAAGCTGTCCGAGGACCATGGCGGCCTGATGGAGCTGCCGCTGGACGCGCCCCTGGGCCAGAACATCCGCGAATACCTGAACCTGGATGACACGCTGCTCACGCTCAAGCTCACGCCCAATCTGGCACATTGCCTGAGCGTCTACGGCGTGGCGCGCGAAGTGGCTGCGCTGACCGGCGCGCCGCTCAAGCCCCAGTCGTTCACGCCTGCCGCCGTGGGCGTGCAGGACAGGCTGGCCGTGAAGATCGAGGCGCCCGACCTGTGCGGCCGCTTCTCGGGCCGCGTGGTGCGCAATGTCAACACCCAGGCGAAGACGCCGCAGTGGATGGTCGATCGCCTGGCGCGCTGCGGCCAGCGCAGCGTGGCGCCGCTGGTGGACATCTCCAACTATGTGATGTTCGAGCTGGGCCGTCCTTCGCACATCTTCGACCTGGACAAGATCCACGGCGGCCTGCAGGTGCGCTGGGGCAAGGAAGGCGAGCAGCTCAAGCTGCTCAACGGCAACACCGTCACCGTGGATGGACAGGTGGGCGTGATCGCCGATGACCGCGAAGTCGAGTCGCTGGCCGGCATCATGGGCGGCGACGCCACGGCCGTGTCCGACGACACGCGCCACATCTACATCGAGGCCGCATTCTGGTGGCCCAAGTCGATTGCCGGCCGTTCGCGCCGCTACAACTTCTCCACCGATGCGGGCCACCGCTTCGAGCGGGGTGTCGATCCCGAACTGACGGTCGAGCACATCGAGCGCATCACCGAGCTGGTGCTGCAGATCTGCGGCACGCCCGAGACCGTCTGCGGCCCCATCGACGACCAGCAGGCCAACATGCCCCAGCCCAAGCCCGTCACGCTGCGCGTGGCGCGTGCGGCCAAGGTCATCGGCATGCCGCTTACGCAGCAGCAGTGCCACGATGCGCTGGCCGGCCTGGGCCTGCCGGTGGAGCAGGGCGATGGCGTGCTCACCGTCACGCCGCCCAGCTTCCGCTTCGACATCAACATCGAGGAAGACCTGATCGAGGAAGTGGCGCGCATGGTGGGTTACGAGAACCTGCCCACGACCAAGCCGCTGGCGCCCATTGCGCCCAAGCTGCGCGCCGAAAACCGCCGCAGCCAGTTCGCCGTGCGCCGCGCGCTGGCCGATCTGGGTTACCAGGAAACCATCAACTTCAGCTTTGTGGAAGCCGCGTGGGAGAAGGATCTGGCTGGCAACGCCAATCCCATCCAGCTGCTCAACCCCATCGCAAGCCAGCTCAGCGTGATGCGCTCCAGCCTCATTGGCTCGCTCATGCAGGTGCTCAAGTTCAATGCCGACCGCAAGGCCGAGCGCGTGCGCGTGTTCGAGCTGGGCCGTGTCTTCCTCAAGGATGACAGCGTTGTTGACAGCGACACCACGGTCAAGGGCTTCTACCAGCCCATGCGCGTGGCGGGCCTGGCCTGGGGTGCTGGAGAGCAGCTGCAATGGGGCCGCGCCGAAGCCAAGGTGGACTTCTACGACGTCAAGGGCGATGTCGAGGCGCTGCTGGCGCCGCGCAAGCCCGTGTTCGAGCCGGCCGAGCATCCGGCCATGCACCCGGGCCGCTGCGCGCGCGTGCTGCTCGATGGCCAGTCCATCGGCTTCATCGGCGAACTGCATCCCCAGTGGCGCCAGCAATGGGATCTGGCCCAGGCGCCCGTGCTGTTCGAGCTGGAGCTCGATGCCGTGCTGGCGCGCGAGGTGCCGGTGTTCAAGCCCGTGGCCAAGCACCAGGCCGTGGAGCGCGACATTGCCGTGGTCGTGAACGAAAAGGCCACGCATGCCCAGCTGATGCAGGCGGTGGAAGCTGCCCAGACCGGCGGCCTGCTGCGCTCCGCCGTGCTGTTCGATGTGTTCCGCCCCAAGGCGCTCAAGGCCGGCGAGACAGCGGCACCGGGCGCGCTGGCGCAGGACGAAAAGAGCCTGGCCGTGCGCCTGACGCTGGGCAATGACGACAGCTCGCTGACCGATGTGCAGATCGAACAGGCCGTGCAGGCCGTGCTCGAGCAGCTGCAGCAACGCCTGGGCGCGCGCCTGCGCGCCTGATGGAAGGCCCATGCCGTGAAAGGAGATCCCGTGATGGAACTGACGGTGGAAAGTCTTGATTCGCCCGCGCTGACCAAGGCGCAGCTGGCGGACCTGCTGTTCGACGAGATCGGCCTGAACAAGCGCGAATCCAAGGAAATGGTGGATGCGTTCTTCGAGCTGATCTCGCAAAGCCTGGTGACGGGCGAGGATGTGAAGCTGTCGGGCTTCGGCAACTTCCAGATCCGCACCAAGGCGCCGCGTCCGGGGCGCAACCCGCGCACGGGCGAGGCCATTCCGATCGAGGCACGCCGCGTCGTGACCTTCCATGCGAGCAGCAAGCTCAAGGAGCAGATCCAGGAAGGCACGACGGGCTCCGTGTCCTGAAAGGTCGTCCCCGGGGCCCGGCTTGCCGTGGCCCAGCTGTCGTCAGCCTGTCTGCCTTGCGGTGGATGGGCTGTTTTTACGACAGGGTGCTGGCCTGCAAGCGAGCTGTGCAGTAGGCTCGGCCTTCTTCCCGGATCGGCATCCGCGCACCAGCGGCATTGCACATCCTGACCTCATCCACATTTGCCATGGCTTCACTTCTGCCCCAGATTCCCGCCAAGCGCTACTTCACCATCGGTGAGGTCGCGGATCTGTGCGACGTCAAGCCGCATGTGCTGCGCTATTGGGAGCAGGAGTTCACGCAGCTGCGTCCCATGAAGCGGCGCGGCAACCGCCGCTACTACCAGCACCACGAAGTGCTGATGATCCGGCGCATCCGTGAGCTGCTGTACGAACAGGGCTTCACCATCAACGGCGCGCGCAATCGCCTGCGTGAGGCCTCGGGGTCTGCCGTGGTTCCCGCGCTGCAGGCCGGTGTCGTGGTGTCGGCGCCGGCTGCCGCGCCGCTGCTCGGTGGCGATGCCGCGGCCAGCGTTCCGCTGGAGCCGGAGGCCGTGCGCGAGGAGCTTTTGCAGATTCGTGCGCTGCTTTCTATTTGAGAGCAAAAAGCTGTATATAATTGAATTCTTCGGCGTGTAGCGCAGCCTGGTAGCGCACTTGCATGGGGTGCAAGGGGTCGCGAGTTCGAATCCCGCCACGCCGACCATAAATGAATACGGACCACAGCTTCTGGCTGTGGTCCGTTTTTCTTTGTGCCATCGCCAACCGCTACCAACCGCTGAAGGGGAGCGGCCGTTGCGCAGGAATCAACCCTCAGCGCAGGTTGCAAGCAGCCATTGCCGGAAGGCTGCCAGCGCCGGCAGTGTCGCGTTCCTCTCGGGATAGACCAGGTAGTAGCTGCGCTGGCTGGGGATGGCGTCTCCCACCACGTGCAGCTCACCGCGCGCCATCTCCTCTTCCACCAGCACCCGTGGCACCAGGCCCACGCCCATGCCTGCCAGCACGGCCTGTATCAGGTGCGAGGTCAGCTCGAAGCTCGGCCCTATCCGCATCTGCCGGTGATCGAGCCGATAGTGCGTGAACCACTCGCTCCAGGCCTGCCGGTTGCTGGCCACCGTGAGCAGCACCTGCTGGCCAGCCCAGTCCGGCGAGGCTGCTGCCTGCCCCGCCTGCTGCAGCGCCTGCGGGCTGGCCACCGCCACCAGAAACTCGTGGTACAGGCGATGTGCGGTCAGCCCGGGCCAGTCTCCCGCGCCCACGGTGATGGCGGCGTCTATCTCTGCGCTGTCGAAATCGATATCGCCGATGCGCGAGTGGATGTGCATCGTCACCCCGGGCTGCGCCTGGTAGAAGCCATGCAGGTGCGGCAGCAGCCATTTGGAGCCGAAGGTGGGCAGGGTGGCCAGGTTGAGCGTGCCACCGCCGGACTGGCGTGACATGGCCTGCAGGGTGGCGCTGCGTATGCGGCCCAGCGCGGCGCCCAGGTCGATGAAGTAGCGGCGCCCCACGTCGGTCAGGCGCACCGTGCGGCCCTCGCGGCGGAACAGGCTGATGCCCAGCTGCGCCTCCAGTGTCTGCACCTGCCGGCTGATGGCGCTCTGGCTGAGCGACAGCTCCTCGGCCGCACGCGCATAGCTTTCGTGGCGCGCGGCCGCCTCGAAGACCAGCAGCAGGGACATGGAGGGCGTCAGGCGTCGGTAATTCATGAGTTTTATGCAGTGTTTGCGGCCGCAATTTTCGTTTGTTCCAGAGGAAGAGTGTAGAGATACTTGCGGCCATGGTCGGCCTGAAATCGTGTATTGCATGCATGGGTTTCCTGGGCTGATCGCCTGCAACAAAACTCCCCACCTTGCCCTCCATGTCGATTGCCCCACTGCCCCACGCCGGCGCCCCCGTGCCTGCCCAATACCTTGAGTTTCTTGAAGCGCTGAAGGCCACCGGCTTCGAGGGCGACGTGGACACGGACCATGCCAGCCGCACCGTGCTGGCCACGGACAACTCCATCTACCAGCGCATGCCGCAGGCGGCCATCTACCCGCGTCACGCCGAGGATGTGGCCAGCGCGGCGCAGGTGCTGGCGCGGCCTGAGTTCCGCGATGTGGTGCTGACACCGCGCGGCGGCGGCACAGGCACGAACGGGCAGTCGCTCACGCATGGCGTGACCATGGACTTGTCGCGGCACATGAACGGCATCCTCGAAATCAATGCCGAGCAGCGCTGGGTGCGCGTGCAGGCAGGCGTGGTCAAGGACCAGCTCAACGCCGCGCTCAAGCCATACGGACTGTTCTTTGCCCCTGAGCTGTCCACGTCCAACCGCGCCACCATCGGCGGCATGATCAACACCGATGCCAGCGGGCAGGGCAGCTGCACCTATGGCAAGACGCGCGACCACGTGCTGGCGCTGGACTTCGTGCTGCTGGGCGGCGAGCGCCTGCACAGCGCGCCGCTGGATGCCGAGGCGCTGGAGCGCATGTGCGCCGATTCGGGCCGCATCGGCAAGGTGCACCGCACGGCGCGGCGCATCAGCGAGGATCAGGCGGAGTTGATCGAGGCCAGATTCCCCAAGCTCAACCGCTGCCTCACCGGCTATGACCTGGCCCATCTGCGCGAAGGCGACGGGCGCTTCAACCTCAACAGCGTGCTGTGCGGCGCCGAAGGCTCGCTGGGCTTCGTGGTGGAGGCGCGGCTCAACGTGCTGCCCATTCCCCGGTACTCGGTGCTGGTCAACGTGCGCTATGCGGGCTTCATGGATGCGCTGCGCGATGCGCGCGCGCTGATGGCGCACCGGCCGCTGTCCATTGAGACGGTGGATTCCAAGGTGCTGTTGCTGGCCATGAAGGACTTCGTCTGGAGCAGCGTGGCCGAGTACTTCCCGCAGGACGGCCAGCGCCCCACGCTGGGCATCAACCTGGTGGAATTCAGCGGCGACGATCCGCAGGAGGTCGATGGCCGCGTGCAGGCCTTCCTCGCCCACCTGGGCGCGGATACTTCCGTGGAGCGGCTGGGCCACACGCTGGCGGCCGGCAATGCGGCGGTGCACCGCGTCTATGCCATGCGCAAGCGCGCCGTGGGCCTGCTGGGCAACGTGGCGGGCGAGGCACGGCCCCAGCCCTTTGTCGAAGACACGGCCGTGCCGCCCGAGAACCTGCCCGAGTTCATTGCCGAGTTCCGCGCGCTGCTGGACAGCCACGGCCTGCAGTACGGCATGTTCGGCCACGTCGATGCCGGCGTGCTGCATGTGCGCCCCATCCTGGACATGAAGAACCCCGTGGACGCCGCCCTGGTGCGCCCCATCTCCGACGCGGTGGCCGAACTCACGCAGCGCCATGGCGGCCTGCTGTGGGGCGAGCACGGCAAGGGCCTGCGCTCCGAATATGTGCCGGCCTTCTTCGGCGAGCTGTATCCCTCGCTGCAGCAGCTCAAGGCCGCCTTCGACCCGCACAACCAGCTCAACCCCGGCAAGATCGCCACGCCGCCGGCCAGCAAGACCTTGCTGCTCAAGGTGGACGGCGTCACCACGCGCGGCGAGCTGGACCGGCAGATTGACGAGCGCGTATGGCAAAGCTATGGCGCGGCCATGCACTGCAACGGCAATGGCGCCTGCTACAACTTCGACCCGGACGACGCCATGTGCCCGTCCTGGAAGGTCACGCGCCAGCGCGTGCATTCGCCCAAGGGCCGGGCCTCGCTGATGCGCGAATGGCTGCGCCTGCAGGGGCAGGCCGGCGTGAACGTGCTGGAGGTCGCGCAGCGGCCCCAGCCCTTTCTGTCCAGCCTGGCCGCGCGCTGGCGCAACAGCCGCGCGGCGCGCCGCGGCGAGGCCGATTTTTCGCACGAGGTCTATGACGCCATGGCCGGCTGCCTGGCCTGCAAGTCCTGCGCCGGGCAGTGTCCGGTCAAGGTCAACGTGCCCGAATTCCGCTCGCGCTTTCTGGAGCTCTACCACCGCCGCTACCTGCGGCCCGTGCGCGACTACCTGATCGGCTCGCTGGAGTTCACCATGCCGTGGCTGGCGCGCATGCCCGCGCTCTACAACGGGGTGATGGGCTCGCCATGGATGCGCGATGTGCTCAGCCGTCGCATCGGCATGGTCGATGGCCCGCTGCTGAGCCGGCTGGACCTGGCAGCCACCTTGCGGCAATGGAAGGTGCGCGCGGCCGATGCGCAGGCGCTGGCCGCGCTTTCGCCCGAGCAGCGCGCGCGCAGCGTGGTCATCGTGCAGGACAGCTTTACCCGCTACTTCGAGACCGGCCAGCTGCAGGTGCTGATCGAGCTGGCGGCGCGCCTGGGATTCCAGGTCTGGCTGGCGCCGCTGCTGCCCAATGGCAAGCCGCTGCATGTGCAGGGATTCATGGGCGCCTTTGCCAAGGCGGCCATCCGCAATGCCGCGCAGCTGGCGCAACTGGCGCAGTCCGGCGTTGCGCTGGTGGGGCTGGACCCGGCCATGACGCTGGCCTATCGGCAGGAATACCTCAAGGTGCCGGGCATGGGCGAGGTGCCGAAGGTCGCGCTGCCCCAGGAGTGGCTGCTGCAGGTGCTGCCCGAGGCAGTGACCAGCGTGGCCAGCGTGGCCTACCGGCTGCTGCCGCACTGCACTGAAAAGACCAATGCGCCCGACAGCGGCAAGCAGTGGACGCAGCTTTTCGAGCGACGGGGGCTGCGCCTGAGCGTGGAGGCCACGGGCTGCTGCGGCATGTCGGGCACCTACGGGCATGAGGCGCGCAACCTCGAAACCTCCAAGACCATCTATGCCCAGTCATGGGAGAAACAGATCGAGAGCAAGCAGAACCTGGGCGAGCCGCTGGCCACCGGCTATTCCTGCCGCAGCCAGGTCAAGCGACTGTCTGCACGCCAGTTGCGCCATCCGTTGGAGGCCTTGCTGGACCACGTGCGCGCCACGCATCAGGGGTGAGAAGATGCGGGGGCTGATCGTCGCCATTTCAGGAATTTGCAGACATTTTTGAAAAATCTCTGCGTTTTCCCTAAAGGCCTGTTTTTAGTCCCTATAATTCAATGCTTCGGCGTGTAGCGCAGCCTGGTAGCGCACTTGCATGGGGTGCAAGGGGTCGCGAGTTCGAATCCCGCCACGCCGACCAAAACGCAAAGCTCCTGACGGAAACGTCAGGAGCTTTTTGCTTTGTACGTTCGTTTTTTTGCGCGTTCGATTTTGCGCGCGATGGCGCCTTGCCGCGAAGGGCAAGGGCAAGGGCAAGGGCAAGTGCAGCGCCAGGCAGGTCCATCACGGATGGCGAGGGCAGCCAGCGCATGAAAAGTCCATGCACCGCGAAGATGCGCGTCCCGGTCTGGGCACGTAAAACCTGCACCTACAATGGCGTCTTTTGTAACTGACGATTTCTTCCTGGTCTCGCACATGATGGATGGACTGATTACCGGCAGACTCACCGGTACGCCCGAACACCGCAGCGACCGCAATCGGCGCCCCTTCATGGTGGCCCGCGTGCGCTCCGAGGCATCCGATGGCACCTCCATCCCGGTCAACGTGGTTGCATTCGATGCCCAGGCCTGCGAGGTGCTGCGCAATCTGATCGAAGGCGATGCCGTGGCGCTGCGTGGCAGCTTCACGCCCAAGGTCTGGATAGACCGCCAGGAACAACCCCACCCTGTGCTGGACGTCGTGGCCCACCAGGTGATGGCAACGCCCGAGTTCCAGGACCGCTGACGCCCGCGCTGCGGCGCCGGTTGTGAGCTACTGAAAAAACTGTCTAGCCGCAGTGTGCCGGTACGGCCGCCGCGCGCTGTGTTGGCGCTACAGTGTGCGCCTGTGTTTTTGACAGGTTACAAGGAACCGCATCCATGCCCACCAAGCGCCATTTCCTCCGCCGCACGCTCACGGCCGCCGCGATTGCCAGCACCGCAGCCATGACCCTGCTGGCCATGCCCGCGCAGGCGCAGGACAAGCCCATCAAGGTCGGCGTCACGGCCGGCCCGCACGCCCAGATCATGGAACAGGTCAAGAAGGTCGCCGAGAAGAACGGCCTGAAGATCCAGATCGTGGAATTCGGCGACTACGTGCAGCCCAATGCCGCGCTGTCTGCCGGTGATCTGGACGCCAACAGCTACCAGCACCGCCCCTACCTCGACGCCCAGGTGCGCGACCGCGGCTACAAGATCGGCTGGGTGGCCGACACGGTGAATTTCCCCATCGGCATCTATTCCAAGAAGATCAAGCAGCTGGCCGACCTGCCCCAGGGCGCCAAGTTCGGCATCCCCAACGACCCCACCAACGGTGGCCGCGTGCTGCTGCTGCTGCAGGCCCAGGGCCTGATCAAGCTCAAGGAAAGCGCGGGCCTGAAGGCCACGCCGCTGGACGTGGTCTCCAACCCCAAGAAGCTGCGCTTCGTGGAGCTGGACGCAGCCCAACTGCCACGCTCGCTGGATGACCTGGACGCCTCGGCCATCAACACCAACTTCGCGATCTCGGCAGGCCTGAACCCCAAGACCGATGCCATTGCGCAGGAAAACGCCAAGAACCCCTATGTGAACATCCTGGTCGCGCGCGATGCCGACAAGGGCAAGCCCTGGGTGGCGCAGCTGATCAAGGCCTACCACTCCGATGAAGTGCGCCAGTTCATCGATGTGCAGTTCAAGGGATCGGTGATTCCTGCGTTTTGATAGGAAGCACCCCCTGAGCGGCTGACGCCGCTTCCCCCTCTCTCGCTTCGCGGGAGGGGGACGACACCCTCGCTTCGGGGCGGCCCTTGCTCGGTGTCCCTCACTTTGGGTTGCGCCGGTTTCGGTCGCCGTGTTCAGTGCGAGCGAGGGCTGAATTGCAAAAGCTGCCATTGGCAGCTTTTTTTCATTCCCCCAGCACTTTGAAATATTCGCTCAGCGGTGCGCGGGTGGTCTGGGTTCGGTTGACGGGGGCGGCCTCGTCGGGCCAGCCCAGGGCCAGGCCGCAGACGATGTGCTCGCCGGGCGGCAGGTCGAGCACGCGGCGCACGGTGTCGGGGTAGGAGGCCAGGGCGCCGATGGCGCAGCTGCCCAGGCCCTGGGCGGCTGCGGCCATTTGCAGGCCGTACAGGGTCATGCCCAGGTCCATGTAGCCGCCTGCGCCGAAGCGGGCGTCAATGCTCACGACCAGGGCCACGGGCGCATCGAAGAAGCGGTAGTTGCGGCCGAATTGGGCGTCGCGCCCTGCGCGGTCCTCGCGGGCCACGCCCAGGGCGCTGTACAGGGCCTGGGCCGACGCCACCTGGCGCTTGCGCAGCGCCATGGGCATGGGGCGGGGGAAGTAGCCGTAGTCCTCGCGCTCAGGTGCTCCGCCTTGCCAGTCGGCCAGCAGCGCCTGTGTGAGTGCGCCGCGCAGGCTGCCGCGCACCTGGATGAACTGGCCGGGCTGCAGGTTGCCGCCGCTGGGCGCGCGGCGGGCCGATTGCAGCAGCTGGTGCAGCAGCGCATCCGGCACGGGATCGGGCCGGTAGGCGCGCACGGAGCGGCGCGCTTGCACCAGGGCCTCATGCGCATCGCCAAAGGGAAGGGTGTCGGACGGTGGTTTGGCGGACATGGGAAATGCGGAGTCCATGGATTCAAAGCGCCTGCACCAGGCAGGCCGCGCCTATGCCGCCCGCACCGGCAATGGCGGCCAGGCCCAGGGCCGGTCTGTGGGCTGTTGGCGTGCGGTGCAGGTCGCAGAGCATGCGCACCAGCGCAACCGCGCCCGATGCGCCAATGGGATGGCCGCGCGCCAGGCCACCGCCGCCGGTGTTGAGCTGCTGCAGCGGCAGGCCCAGGGTTGCGGCAAAGGCCAGGGCCTGCACGGCGAAGGCATCGTGCAGCTCCACAGCCTGGAGCTCTGCCGCAGTCAGGCAAGGCAGCTGCAGCGCTGCGGCTCCACGCTCCAGCACCTGCTGGGCCGCCAGTGCGGCGGCGACCAGCGGTGTTTCGGGCGCATGGCCCAGCGAGGCACTGGCCACCCAGCGGGCGCGTGGCTGCAGGCCCAGGCGTGCACAGGCCTGCGGCGTGGCCAGCAGCACCAGGGCTGCGCCATCGGCCTTGGGCGAGATGGTGGGCGTGCTCAGCGCATGGCGCTGGCGTGCATGGGCGTCAACGGCGCCACCCGCTTCGGCCACCACGGGCATGCGTGCGACGCGGGCCGGGTTCAAGGCGCGTGGATAGGCGTCGTGGTCCAGCCCCGCCATGGGCACGATCTCTTGGGCCAGCCGGTCGCGGTGCGCAAGCGCCAGCGCGTGGCTGTGGATGGCATGGGCCTCCTGAACGGCGCGGGTGATGCCGTGGGCCAGTGCATGGTCTGCGGCCGATTGCAGCAGGTCCGGGTCGCGTGCGGGGTCGGGAGCGAACGCGGGGCGGTCATAGGTGACGGGCAACTCGTCTGCATGGCGCGGGCGTGTCTGGCGGATGGGGGCACGGCTCCAGGCCTCGGCACCACCGGCCACCACGATATCGGCCTGGCCCGACAGAAGCAGGCCCGCAGCCAGGGCCACGCTGTCCAGGCCCGAGCAGCATTGGGTGTCCACGCTGTGGGCCGCGCAGCGCTCCGGCAGGCCCGCAGCCAGGGCCAGCATGCGGGCCGGGTTGCCGCCTGCGCCCAGGGCGTTGCCTAAGACCACGGCATCCACGGCCCGGGCAGGCAGGCCGGCCCGGGCCAGCAGGGCCTGGAGCACGGGCGCGCCCAGTTCGTGCGCGGCAAGTTCGCGCAGCGCACCGCCCACGGGGGCGACGGGGCTGCGCGCCCAGGCCAGGATGACGGGGGCGTCTTGCGGGTTCATGGCAGGGGCAGCAGTGCAGGTTCGCCGGGCAGTGCCCGGCCAGTGTCCGTGTCCGTGTCCGTGTCCGTGGCGGTGGCGGTGGCGGTGGCGGTGGCGGTGGCCGCCAGCGCGCGCGCCAGCCGGCCGTGGTCGGTCTTGCCGCTGGCGGTCTGCGGCCAGTCGGCGCAGCTCCACCATTGGCGCGGCAGCTTGTAGCTTTCCAGGCGCTCGCGCAGCCAGGCTGCCAGCGCCTGTGCGGAGCCTGCGGGCGCGGCGCCGTGCCATTGCACGACGGCGTGCACCTGCATGCCGCGCAGGGCGTCGGGCAGGCCTTGGATGGAGACCTGGGCCACGCCCGGGTGCGCGGCCAGCAGGGTTTCGACTTCCTCGGGGAACAGGTTCTTGCCCTGGGTGACGAGCATGCGGCTCTGGCGCCCGGCCAGGCACAGCTGGCCGCCGGCATCGATATGGCCCATGTCGCGCACGGACAGCCATTCGCCGTCGCGCAGCGCGGCCGTGCCGTCGCGCGCCTCGCCCACATAGTCCATGAACAGCATGGGGCTGCGCATGTAGATCAGGCCGTCCTCGCCCGGCTGCAGGGGCTGGTCGCCGGGCTGCTGCGTGGCGGGGCGGATCTGCAACTGCACATTGCTGAAGGGCCGGCCCACGGCCTGGGGCGGGGCCTGTTCGTCGGCCTCCATCCAGGCGATGAAGCTGGCTTCCGAGGCGCCGTAGAACTCGATGATGCGTGCGCGCGGAAACAGCGCGCGCAGGGCCGGGGTCTGGGCGCGCATCCAGCGCGCGCCGCTGATCATGATCAGTTCCACCTCGGGGATGGGCGCCAGCGCGCGGTGTGCGGCCCATTGCAGCATCAGCAGCAATTGGCTGGGCACGGCGACCAGGCAGGGGGCTTCGCCGCGCGCCAGGCTGGCCAGGCAGCGCGCCGCCGAGAACCGCTCCTGCACCACGGCGCCTTCGCCGCACCACAGGCCCTGCATCACGCCGAACAGGAACAGCGAATGCGAGATGCGCCCGGGCGCCATGGTGCGCTGCGCGGCCACGGGGCCGAAGTCCTGCAGGCAGACGCGAAAGCTCTCTGTCCACGAACGGTGGTGGCGCATGAAGCCCTTGGGCAGCCCGGTGCTGCCCGAGGTGAAGCCGGTATAGAAGGCGCCGGTGGCGGTGGCCTCGGCCAGAGCGCTGGGCGCCGTGGGAAGCCAGCCCTCGATGCGGCTGCGCACGGCCTCGGGCCAATCGGGGTCGGCCACGGCGGCGCAGCGGCCGCTGTGCAGGATGGCGAGGAATTCGACGATGGCATCCACGGTGCTGGCGCTGCCGCCCGTGTCCAGCAGCAGCATCTCTGGCGCCTGGCCGGCCACCAGCGCGGCCGAGCGCTGCAGCACGGCGGCATGCAGCGCGGCAAAGCTCCATTGGCCCGCCTCGCTTTGCAGCGCCATCGCATCGGGGCGCTGCCGGGCCCAATGCTCCAGCGGGCCATGGACCAGGGTCCACGGGTGCTGCAGCGGCGCGGCCAGCGGGTGGGGCGCGAGTGGCTCAACCATGCTGGCGGCCTCCGAACGGCCAGTCCGGCATGCCGCGCGCCACCGTGTGCACCACCAGGGCGCACAGCACGCACTTGATCAGATCGCCGGGCACGAACAGCAAGGTGGCCATGAATGCCTGCGACAGGCTGAGCTTGGCCATCAGCATGAGGCCCAGCACGCCAAAGGCATGCAGGGCCACCAGCCCGCCCAGCGCCGAGGCTGCAAAGGCGCTGAACGCCGCGCGCCGGGGCGCGCCCTGGGGCAGCGCACGCATGACCAGGCCGGCAATGCAGGCCGCCAGCGGGTAGCCCAGCAGGTAGCCGGCCGAGGGCGCCATGAAGACGGCAATGCCGCCGCGCCCGCCCGACAGCAGGGGCAGGCCCACGGCCACGGCCGCAAGGAACAGCAGCATCGACTGCATGCCGCGCCAGGGGCCGAGCATCACGCCGGCCAGCATCACGCCCAGCGACTGGATGGTGATGGGCACGCCCAGCGGCAGGTCGATCTTGGGAATCAGGCCCATGACCGCCATCAGCGCCGCAAACAGCGAGACCTGGGCCATGGAGCGCGCGGAGGCGCGTGAGACGGTGGAGGGGGCGGTCATGGACGTTTCTCGGAAGGTTCTCGCAAGGCTCTTGCGTATGGATCGGTCGGGAAATGGGGCAGGGCAGGCCTCAGCGCCCCAGGCGCGCCCACAGCGCGTCGGACACGCGGCGCGTGGCCTGCAGCATGTGGATGGTCAGCGGCGCAATCAGGCGCAGGCCGCCGGCGCGGCCCGTGCGCAGCCGGTGGGCATCGTCCATGCGCTTCCACTGCACGAAGAAATGCTCGGTGAAACGCAGCATCAATGCCAGCTGCAGGGCCACCTGTTCGGGGGAGATGCCGATGCGGTCCAGCGGCGCCAGCAGCCGCTCCAGCACATCGACCAGATCGCTGGGGCGTGTGCTCACGGTCAGCGCCATGCCCAGCGTGGAGGCGCAGACCAGGCGCAGCGCGCTGGCGGCGGCCAGGGCGTAGTGCTGCATCCACACATGGAAGGCAGCGACCATCAGGGCGGCCACGGTGACCGACAGCATGAGCCGCCGTGCGCCCTCGGTGGCACGGCCCAGCGACAGCCACAGCAGGCCGCAGGCGGCGCCGGCCAGGGCCAGCAGCCACGGTGAATCGATGAGGAACAGGCCCGTTCCCAGCAGCGCCATGAGCAGCAGCTTGCGGCCCGCGCTCCAGGCATGGAGCCAGCTGGTGTATTCGCTGTAGAGGCTTCCCATGGCGGCCGGCTCCTGCGTCAGTCCTGCGCTTGCAGCCGCCGGGCCACGTCGGCTTCATAGGCCGCGCAGACCGCATGGCCGGGGCCGTCTGCGCGCACCTGGCCGCGCTCCAGCCAGAGCACGCGGCCAAAGCTGCGCACGTGGTCCAGCACGTGGGTGGAGACCAGCATCTGCTGCTCGGCGGCCGCGATGTCCCGGGCCAGCCGCGCCTGGCCCGGCAGGTCCAGGCTGGCGAAGGGCTCGTCCAGCAGCAGCACGCGCGGCGCGGCAATGAGCAGGGCCAGCCAGCACACCTGCTGGCGCTGGCCCTGGCTGAGCCCGGCCACGGCGCGCGGTGCCCAGTCGGCCAGGCCGCGGCTGGCCAGCAGGGCACGGGCGCGCTCCGTGGCCTCGCGCCGCGAGATGCCCGAAGGGCGCAGACCCAGGGCCAGCTCTTCCTCCACGGTGGGAAAGATGATCTGGTCGTCGGGGTTCTGGAACATCAGCCCGACCTGGCCCGGGCGCTGGGCGCGGGCCTCGTGCAGTTCGGTGCCGTCCAGCAGCACGCGCCCGGCCTCGGGCGCATCCAGGCCGCACAGCAGGCGGAACAGGCTGGTCTTGCCGGCGCCGTTGTCGCCGATGAGGCCCACGCGCGGCTCGTCCAGCCGCAGGTCGAGGCCGTCAAAGACTGTTGTGATGCCGCGCCGCAGGCGCACGGCTTCCACGCGCAGGCTGGCGGTGCTGGCAGGGCGGTCGGCAGTTCGGGAGGATTCGGGCATGGCAAAGGAAAGCGGGCACTTACCTGTAATGCACGCAACCGCAAGGGATCTTGCCGTTGTACAGGCCTGTCGGGGGCGGATTCTAGCAATGCCGTCCAGGCCGTACATCAAGGCTTGAAAGACGGCAATCGATATAAGCACCGTATTTTTTATTCTTTTGTTTGAACAACGTTTTGCAACACACTCGTTAGAACACTAATGACGGCAGATCCTGGGGATTCGCCTGTGCTTGGCGACGACGCGAGACAACTCATGCCCATCGGCTTGCAACTGCGTCCAACTGCGCAGCACAGGGCCCGGAAATTGCGCGCCATTGCCTGGAGATGGCTGTGCAAAGGCTGCCGTTGCCGATCCCAGGACCGTTTTCACTGCCGAACCGAGACTCCATGACCGTCCAGACCGCCCATTTGGCCCCGGAAAACGCGCTGATCCGCCTGCGCGACCTGCAAAAGAAATTTGTAACAGCCGATGGCAAGCACTTCGATGCCGTGCGTTCGGTATCACTGGACATTGGCCAGGGCACGGTCTTCGGCCTGATCGGCAAGAGCGGCGCGGGCAAGTCCACGCTGCTGCGCCTGATCAACCTGCTGGAGCGTCCCGACAGCGGCGAGGTGGTGGTGGCAGGCCAGCGCCTGACCGACCTGGGCCGCCGCGCGTTGCGCGAGGCGCGCCAGAACATCGGCATGATCTTTCAGCAGTTCAACCTGCTGCAGAACGCCACCGTGTTCGAGAACGTGGCCTTTCCGCTGCGCATTCACGGTGGCCATTCGCGTGCCCAGATCGAGCAGCGCGTGCGCGAGTGCCTGGACATCGTCGGCCTGACCGACAAGGCGGCCAGCCATCCTGCCCAGCTGTCGGGCGGCCAGAAGCAGCGCGTGGCGATTGCGCGCGCCTTGGCGCCGCGCCCGCAGGTGCTGCTGTGCGACGAGCCCACCTCGGCGCTGGACAGCGAGACCACGCGCTCCATCCTGGCCACGCTGGCCGACATCAACAGCCGCTTGGGCGTGACCATCGTCATCGTCACGCACGAGCTGGCCGTGGTCGATGCGCTGTGCAGCGAGGTGGCCATCATCGAACAGGGCCAGGTGGCCGAACGCTTCACGCTGCCCGCCCTGCCGCAGGGCCGTGCCTACGAGGCGCCGCAGCGCGCCACGCTGCTGGGCAGCGAACTCGAGGCCCTGCGCGTGGAGCGTGCCGACAAGGCCCTGCGCGAGCGCGGCGCCACCCGTCCCGTGGTGCTGCGCGCCGTGGGCGGCTCCGAGCACTGATGGGGTCTTCGCCCCTTCCCGTTTTTCCCTTCTTTTCGATTCCGCATTCCCATGTCTGAAAACATCGTCGAAATCCTGCCCGAGCTGTGGCTGGCCATGGGCCAGACCCTTTTGATGCTGGGCATCGGCCTGTCGGCCGCCGTGCTCATTGGCGGCCCGCTGGGCGTGCTGCTGTTCCTGCTGGGCCCCGGCCAGTCGCTGGACAACCGCCCGGCCTTCGCCGTGCTGAACTGGACGGTCAACACCGTGCGGTCCTTCCCCTTCATCATCTTGCTGGTCGCGCTGGTGCCCTTCACGCGCTGGCTGGCCGGCACCTCCATCGGCCCGCTGGCTGCGGCCGTGCCGCTGTCCGTGGCAGCCATTCCCTACCTGGCACGCCTGGTGGACCAGTGCCTGCGCGATGTGCCGCGCGGCGTGATCGAGGCCGCGCACGCCATGGGCGCCTCGGAGCTGCAGATCGTCTGGCGCGTGCTCATCGTCGAGGCGCGTTCGGGCCTGGTGCTGGCGCTGACCGTGCTGGCCGTGAGCTTTCTGTCGTACTCCGCCATTGCGGGCGTGGTGGGCGGCGGCGGCATTGGCGATCTGGCCATCCGCTACGGCTACTACCGCTTCCAGACCGATGTGATGGTGCTCACCGTGACCATCCTCGTGGCCATGGTCCAGGTCATCCAGTTCGTGGGCAACACGGCGGCCCGCCGCCTGGACAAGCGCGGCTGAGCGCGCTGTCCAGACCCGCTTTCTTCTTTCTTCCCGCTCTCTCCCAAAAAAAGGACTCCGACATGACCGCATCCCTTTCCTTCGTGCGCCGCCATCTGCTGGCCTCGGCCGCCGCCCTTGCCGCTGCCAGCGTGCTGGCGCTGCCCGCCCACGCCCAGGCCGACAAGAAGCAGCTGGTGATCGGCGGCACGGCAGGCTCCAACATCGACCAGCTCAAGCAGGGCATCGTGCCGCTGCTGCAAAAGAAGGGCTACCAGGTCAAGCTGGTGGAGTTCAACGACTACGTGCAGCCCAACCTGGCGCTGGCCCAGGGCTCGCTGGATGCCAACTTCTTCCAGCACCGTGTCTACCTGCAGAAGTTCGCGGCCGACCAGAAGCTGGACCTGGTGGAGCTGGTGCAAGGCCCCATTGCCCCGCTGGGCGTGTATTCCAAGACCCGCAAGACCCTGGCCGAAGCCAAGGAAGGCGACCGCGTGACCCTGCCCAACGACCCGAGCAACCTGGCGCGTGCGCTGGTGCTGCTGGAGCAGGCCGGGCTGATCAAGGCCAAGCCCGGCATCGATCCGCTGCGCGTGTCCGAAAAGGACCTGGCCGAGAATCCGCGCAAGCTCAAGTTCATCCCGCTGGAAGCCGCACAGCTGCCGCGTTCGCTGGGTGACACCGAGTACGCCATCATCAACGGCAACTTCGCCATCTCTTCGGGCCTGAAGCTGACCGAGGCCGTCTCGCTGGAAAAGACCCCCGACCACTACCTGAACGTGGTGGCCATCAAGAAGAAGGACCAGGGCACGGCATGGGCCAAGGACCTGGCCGAGGTCTACCGCTCCGCCGAATTCAAGGCCGTGGTGGACAGCAAGTTCCAGGGCTACGCCAAGCCCTCCTTCCTACAGTGAGCCCGCTGAAGGCGGCCACATAATGGCTGCTTGCGGGAGGTGCCCCTCCCGCCTCTTTCCCGCCCGTTTCCCGCCATTTCCTCCAGGAGCAATGCATGAGCCAGATCAAGGTCGCTGTCATCGTGGGCAGCCTGCGCAAGGATTCCTTCAACCGCAAATTCGCCGACGCCATTGCGCGCCTGGCGCCCGAAGGCCTGGTCTTCGAGCAGGTCGCCATCGACAGCCTGCCCCTGTACAACCAGGACCATGACGGCAATGAGGTGGACGTGGTCAAGCAGTTCCGCGCCCAGATCCAGTCGGCCCAGGCCGTGCTGTTCCTGACGCCCGAGTACAACCGCTCGATTCCCGGCGTGCTCAAGAATGCGCTGGACCAGGGCTCGCGCCCCTACGGCAAGAGCGTCTGGGCCGGCAAGCCCGCTGCCGTGGCCGGCGTCTCCGTGGGTGCCATCGGCACGGCGCTGGCGCAGCAGCACCTGCGCAATGTGCTGGCCTACCTGGACATGCCGACGCTGGCCCAGCCCGAAATCTTCATCCAGGCCAAGGACGGCCTGTTTGCCGAAGACGGCTCCATCGGCGCCGGCAGCCGCGACTTCGTGAACGGCTTCGTGCAGAAGTTCGCTGCCTGGGCGCGCAAGCACCAGTGAGCGGTGCGGCAAGGCCGCTCAAGACACAAAAAAGCCCGGCAATGCCGGGCTTTTGCGTTGCGGCTCCTGTGAGCGCAGAGGTCAGGAAGCCTCAGGAAGCGGGAGACGGGTTGGCAATCGCCGCAGCAGGGCGCGCGGCGGACGATGCCTTCTCGCGCGCCTGGGCCTGGTCGATGGCGTCGATGATCACCACGCCCGTCGACTTGACGCCGGGCGCCGAAAAGCCGGCACCGGGCGTCACGCCGGGATGGGCCAGCAGCTTGCGCGTCATTTCCTGGTTCAGCTGCTGCTGCTGGCTGGGCTTGGCGGGGGTGGGCGCGGCGGCGGGCTGCTCGGGCTCCTCGGGCGCAGGTGCCTCGTCGGTGTTGCGTACATAGCTGCGGTACACGCGCGAATTGAGCTGCTCCTGATCCTGCTCGCGCTGGTACTGCATGAACTGGTAGACGCCGATGCCCAGCACGGTAATGGCCAGCAGGGACACGGCAATCACCGTGATCACCAGGTTTTCATCGGACGGCGGGCGGACATGGACATGGACAGGGCCGCGGGGCCGGGCATGGGGACGGTGGCTTGTGGCTGGCATGGATGGAAGGCAGTGAATGCAATAAGGCTGCCTGGATATCGGCAGGTCCGCCGTCCTTCTGAAATACAGACGGTTCGTGTCGGACAAGGCCGCGAATATGGCGGTGATGGTTCAGCCTACCAGCTTCGTGTGTCTGCGAAAGCCCATCGCGCATTGCTTTTTTCAAAGGAGGTGCAGAGGCGGATACCTCTTTTATTCGCCCCAGTCCATTGGGAGCATTCCGGACGGCCCGGCACGGCCGCTGTCGTGCCTCTCCAAAAGCAAAAGCGCCTGGGCCGAAACCCAGGCGCTTGTCCATTCATTGAGCAGGCAGCCCCTGCGGGCTGCAATGGCCCTCAGGCGGCGATGGCCGCTTCCTGATTGGCGGCAGCCGCTGCACGCACGATGTCGCTGCGGGCCGATTCCAGGGCCTTGGCCTTGGACTCATCGCCCATGGCCACGCCTTCTGCGCGCACGATGCTCACATCGGTGATGCCCAGGAAGCCGAACACCGTCTTCAGATAGCTTTCCTGGTGCTCCAGGGCCTGGCCCATTTCGCTGGTGGAGTACACACCGCCGCGCGTGGAGGCCACGATGACCTTCTTGCCCTTGGCCAGGCCTTCGGGGCCGGCTGCGGTGTAGCGGAAGGTGCGGCCGCCCTGGGCGATGCGGTCGATCCAGGCCTTGAGCTGGCTGGAGATGGTGAAGTTGTAGAACGGAGCGCCGACCACGACCACATCGGCCGCCAGGAACTGGCTCACCAGGGCTTCGGAGATGGCGTTCTGTGCGCGCTCGGCTTCCGTCGTGGCGGCCTGGCCGGTGCGAAAGCCCATGGACACTGCGTTCAGATGGTCGGGGGCGTCCACGGCCAGATCCAGGTATTCGACCTTGGCGCCGGGGTTGGCGGCCACCAGGGCAGCCACGGTCTGGGCGGTCAGCTGGCGGGACACCGAAGCGGCGCCGGTGATGGAAGAGTCGATGTGCAGCACTTGCATGAAAAAGCTCCTGAGATGTCGGTTGGGATCGCGGTTGGGATCGGCCACTCGGGAAAGCTTGTAGGGCCGACGATGGGATCAATTGTGAATTTGGACAGAGTCTTTGATAAGCCGCCGAAATTGCGATAGATTGTCCTGAATTTGCAGTCAATGAGCACAGGGGAGGGACGCGCGACATGATGGATCTCAACGACATGCTGTACTTCGCCGAGGTGGTGGAGCGCGGCGGCTTCGCCTCTGCCGGGCGGGCGCTGGGCATACCCAAGTCGCGGCTGTCGCGGCGCGTGGCGGAGCTGGAGGCCCGGCTGGGCGTGCGCCTGCTGCAGCGCACCACGCGCAAGCTCTCGCTGACCCAGGTGGGTGAGGCCTATCTGCGCCATTGCCAGGCCATGCGCGATGCGGCCCTGGCCGCCGCCGACACCGTGGCCGAGGTACAGACCGAGCCGCGCGGCACCATCCGCGTGAGCTGCCCCGTGACCCTGGCCCAGACCGTGCTGGGCGAACTCATGCCCCAGTTCCTGCAGCGCTGCCCGCTGGTGCATGTGGAGATGCAGGTGACCAACCGGCCCGTGAACCTGGTGGAGGAGGGCATCGACGTGGCGCTGCGCGTGCGCCCCAGTCTGGAGGACAGCGGCTCCATGGTCGTCAAGCGGCTGGATGTGGCGCGCCAGATCCTCGTGGCCAGCCCGGAGCTGCTGGAGCGCCAGGGCACGCCGCGTGCACTGGCCGACCTGCAGCACCTGGACAGCATGTCCATGTCGGCGGTGGATGGCCAGTCCAGCCTGCTGCTGGTCGGCCCCGAAGGCCGCGAGCAACGCCTGCAACTGCAGCCGCGCTATGTGGTGGATGACCTGCTCACGCTGAAATTCGCAGCGCTGGCCGGCAGCGGCATGTGCTGGTTGCCCGACTACATGTGCCACGAGGAATTGGCCGAAGGCCGGCTCGTCCATCTGCTGCCGGGCTGGGAGCCGCCCCAGGGCATCGTGCATGCGGTCTTCCCCTCGCGGCGCGGCCTGGCGCCGGCCGTGCGGCATTTCCTGGACTTCCTCGGCGAGACCGTGCCGGGGCGCAACAGCCATGCCACGCGCGAGCCGGCGGTACGCTAGGGTTGGGTTGCACCTCGCCACGCCATAAGAAAACAACAAAACGTTCGTTGGGATAGTTGGTGGTGTTCTCCACAATCGGGGCCCATGTCCAGCAATGGACAGTCCAGGAGAACCCATGAATCCCCACCGCATCATCATCGTGCCCGGCTGGCGCAACTCCGGTCCTGACCACTGGCAAAGCCTGTGGGCGCAGCAGCTGCCGCATGCCGAGCGCGTGGAGCAGGACGACTGGCTGGTGCCCCACCGCGATCCCTGGGTGGCCGCGCTGGAGCAACTGGTGCTGTCCCGGCCCGAGCCCGTGGTGCTGGCCGCCCACAGCCTGGGCTGCATCACGGCCGCGCACCTGGGTCCCGAGGCCAGTGCGCGCGTGCGCGGTGCGCTGCTGGTGGCGCCGGCCGATCCCGAGCGCCGTGCCCAGCTGGCCGACTTTGCGCCCGTGCCCTATGCGCCGCTGCCGTACCGCAGCGTGCTGGTGGCCAGCAGCAACGACCCCTACTGTCCGATCCGCCGGGCCGGCGCCTATGCGCGGGCCTGGGGAAGCGAGTTCGTGCGGCTGCAGAACGCGGGGCACATCAATGTCGAATCAGGCTTTGGCGACTGGCCCCTGGGCCTGGCGCTGCTGCAGTCGTTGATGCAGGGTGACAGCTGGCAGCCCGCGCAACCCCGGCCTGCCGTGCGTGCGCCGCGCGTCGCCGCTGCACGGGCAGCGGTGCCGGCAGGCGCGGGCGCTCCCTGGGCCGCCGGGCTGTGAGGTGGCGGCTGGCGAAGACGGTGGGCCAGGCTTCTTATATGGAAGCAGGCCATTAACAAACAAAAATATATTCTTTTGAGTTTTAAGTCAGCGTTCGCACAATGTGACTGTCTGTGAATACACCGCAGAGATGTCCACTAATAAAAGGCAGCGAACCATGCATTCTTTGAAGCTCAAGACTTTGTTGGCCACCCTGGCGCTGGCCGCCGCGGGAACGGTATCGGCGCAGAACCAGCTGCTCAACGTTTCCTACGACGTGGCGCGCGAGTTCTACAAGGACTACAACGCCGCCTTCGTCGCCCACTACAAGAAGACCAAGGGCGTGGACATCAAGGTGGACCAGTCGCACGGTGGCTCCAGCGCCCAGGCGCGCGCCGTCAACGACGGCCTGGCCGCCGATGTGGTGACCTTCAACACCACCACCGACGTGCAGTTCCTGGCCGACAGCGGCGTGGTCGCCAAGGACTGGGCCAAGAAATTCCCCAATGACGCCTCGCCCACCACATCGACCATGCTGTTCCTGGTGCGCAACGGCAATCCCAAGAACATCAAGGACTGGAGCGACCTGATCCGTCCCGACGTGAAGGTCGTGGTGGTCAATCCCAAGACCGGCGGCAATGGCCGCTACGCCTACCTGGCGGCCTGGGGTTCGGTGCGCGAGAAGGGCGGCACCGACGCGCAGGCGGCCGAGTTCGTGCAGCAGCTCTACAAGAACGTGCCCGTGTTGGGCAAGGGCGGCCGCGACGCGACCAGCATCTTCCTGCAACGCAACATCGGCGACGTGCTGATCACGTTCGAGTCCGAAGTGGTCTCCGTGGACCGCGAATTCGGTAAGGGCAAGGTCGATGCTGTCCATCCCTCGGTGTCCATCGTGGCCGAGAACCCCGTGGCCGTGGTCGAGCGCACCGTGGCCAAGAAGGGCACGGGCCAGCTGGCGCACGACTACCTGGCCTGGCTGTACTCCGACGAAGCCCAGGAAATCGCCGCACAGCACGCGCTGCGCCCCCGCTCCGAGGCCGTGCTCAAGAAGCATGCCGATGTGTTCAAGCCCATCAAGCAGTTCACCGTGGCCAAGTATTTCGGCTCGCTGTCCGAAGCCCAGAAGGTGCACTTCAACGACGGCGGACAGTTCGACAAGATCTACGTCCCCGGCAAGTAAGCACGCAAGCAGGCATGAAGGCGGCGCAGTCCGCCTGAGGCCCCCTCCCCACATTGGCTGATTTGGAATCCAACATGGTGTCTGCCGTTCCGACCAGCCCAAGGCCTGGCGCCGACGCTCCTGTGCCCGCACCGTCCGGTGCGGCGCGCAAAGGGCGCGGCGCCAAGCGCGTTTTGCCCGGCTTCGGGCTGACCTTGGGCTATACGCTGTTTTATCTGAGCCTGATCGTGCTGATCCCGTTGTCGGCACTGCTGTTCAAGACCTTCTCGCTCACCTGGCCCCAGTTCTGGGAGGCCGTGGCCTCGCCGCGCGTGCTGGCCTCGTACCGGCTGACGTTTGGCGCCTCGTTTGCGGCGGCCTGCGTGAACCTGGTGTTCGGCCTGCTGATCGCCTGGGTGCTGGTGCGCTACAAGTTTCCGGGCAAGAAGATCGTCGATGCCCTGGTGGACCTGCCCTTTGCCCTGCCTACGGCCGTGGCCGGCATTTCGCTGACCGCCTTGCTGGCCGGCAATGGCTGGGTGGGCCAGTACCTGGAGCCCTACGGCATCCAGCTGGCCTTCAACCCGAACGGCGTGGTCATTGCGCTGATCTTCATCGGCCTGCCCTTTGTCGTGCGCACGGTGCAGCCGGTGCTGGAAGACTCCGAGAAGGAGCTGGAAGAGGCGGCCACCAGCCTGGGCGCCTCGCGCTGGCAGATCTTCTACAAGGTGATCCTGCCGGCCATCACGCCCGCGCTGCTCACGGGCTTTGCCATGGCGTTTGCACGCGCCATCGGCGAGTACGGATCGGTCATCTTCATCGCGGGCAACATGCCCATGATTTCTGAAATCACACCGCTGATCATCATTGGCAAGCTGGAGCAATACGACTACGCAGGCGCCACGGCCGTGGCCGTGGTGATGCTGCTGTTCTCCTTCGTGATGCTGCTGGTCATCAACGCGCTGCAGGCATGGCAGCGCAAGCATTCGGGAGGGGCTTGAGATGGCGTTGTCTCCACAGGAAGCCCTGCTTCTCAAGATCATTGGCGCGGTGCTGGTCGCCGTGCTGGTGCTGTACAGGCTCACCGCGCCCCCGAAGGGCCGGCGCGAAAAGCTCACCACCACCGAGCCGCGCGCCGTGCGCTGGATTCTCACGGGCATTGCGCTGATCTTCATAGGCCTGTTCCTCGTGCTGCCACTGGCGGCCGTGTTCACCGAGGCGCTGCGCAAGGGCTGGGACGCCTATGTCGCCGGCCTGCAGGAGCCCGATGCCTGGTCGGCCATCAAGCTGACCCTGATCACGGCGCTGATCGCCGTGCCGGTGAACCTGGTGTTCGGCGTGGCGGCGGCCTGGTGTATCGCCAAGTTCGAGTTCCGGGGCAAGGCCTTTCTGATCACCCTGATCGACCTGCCGTTCTCTATCTCTCCCGTGGTGGCGGGCCTGATGTACGTGCTGGTGTTCGGTGCCCATGGCTGGTTCGGCCCCTGGCTGGCCGAGCATGACATCAAGATCATCTTCGCAGTGCCCGGCATCGTGCTGGCCACCATCTTCGTGACCTTCCCCTTCATCGCCCGCGAGCTGATCCCGCTGATGCAGGCGCAGGGCAGCGACGAGGAGCAGGCCGCCATCGTGCTGGGTGCCACGGGCTGGCAGACCTTCTGGAAGGTCACGGTGCCCAATATCAAGTGGGGCCTGCTGTACGGCGTGATCCTGTGCAATGCGCGTGCCATGGGCGAGTTCGGCGCGGTGTCGGTGGTCTCGGGCCACATCCGCGGCCAGACCAACACCATTCCGCTGCATGTGGAGATCCTCTACAACGAGTACCAGTCCGTTGCCGCCTTCGCTGCCGCCTCGCTGCTGGCCCTGCTGGCGCTGGTGACCCTGGTCATCAAGTCGGTGGCCGAGTGGCGTGCCGAGCAGCAGGCCAAGGCCGCTGCCGACCTGCCTCCCGAGCGCCCCACGGCGTCTTCCCAGGCTTCCCAGGCATCCCAGGTGCCGCAGGTGTCCTGAACCTCGGCCCCGACCAGACAAAAGCAAGAGCAAGACCATGAGCATTGAAATACGCAACGTCAGCAAGCAGTTCGGCGATTTCCAGGCCCTGCGCGATGTGAGCCTGGACATCCAGTCCGGCGAACTCATCGCACTGCTCGGCCCCTCGGGCTGCGGCAAGACCACGCTGCTGCGCATCATCGCGGGCCTGGAGACGCCCGACGTGGGCAGCATCCACTTCAGCGGCGAAGACACCACCGATGTCCATGTGCGCGAGCGCAACGTGGGCTTCGTGTTCCAACACTACGCGCTGTTCCGCCACATGACCGTGTTCGAGAACGTGGCCTTCGGCCTGCGCGTGAAGCCGCGCAGCCAGCGCCCCAGCGAGGCCCAGATCCGCGAGAAGGTGATGAGCCTGCTCAAGCTGGTGCAGCTGGACTGGATTGCCGAACGCTTCCCGTCCCAGCTGTCGGGCGGCCAGCGCCAGCGCATTGCCCTGGCCCGCGCCCTGGCGGTGGAGCCCAAGGTGCTGCTGCTCGACGAGCCCTTCGGCGCGCTGGATGCCAAGGTGCGCAAGGAGCTGCGCCGCTGGCTGCGCCGCCTGCATGACGAGCTGCACGTGACTTCCATCTTCGTGACCCACGACCAGGAGGAGGCACTGGAGGTGGCCGACCGCGTGGTCGTCATCAACCAGGGCCGCATCGAGCAGGAGGGCACGCCCCAGCAGGTCTGGGACAACCCGGCCACGCCCTTCGTCTACGGCTTCCTGGGCGATGTCAACCTGTTCAAGGGCCGCGCCAGCGATGGCCGCGTCTACCTGGACGACGGCACCCAGCTGGACAGCCACGACGCCAAGGGCGCCAGCGACAGCAAGGCCTTCGCCTATGTGCGCCCGCACGATCTGGAGGTGGAGCGCTACTCGCCCGGCCAGAACCTGGACGTCCAGGGACGGCCCACGGGCATCGTCGTGCAGCTGGCCCGCGCCATCGTCGTGGGGCCCATTGCGCGCCTGGAACTTATTCCTTCGGAGAGCACCGAAAGCACGGACAATGCCGAAGAGGGTGGCCTGATCGAGGCGCAGATTCCTGCGCAGCAGTTCAGGGACATGGCCCTGCGCGAGGGGGAAACCCTGGTGGTGACACCGCGCCGCGCCAAGGTGTTTCTGGACGAGGCGGCTGGCATCTGACGGCGCGGCAACGGCTTCCTGCACCCGCTGAACAGGGCTGCAGCGCCGGGCCGGCGCCGCAGCCCTGATTTCATTCAACCGGGTGACGAAAGACAAGAATGCTTCAATGGTTTGACAACGCTCCGCGCCGCATCCTGGCGCTCATCAGCCTGGCCTGCGTGGCCATGCTGGCCTTCGGCATGTATCTGCAGCATGTGGTCGGGCTGGAGCCCTGCCCGATGTGCATCGTGCAGCGCTATGCATTGATCGGCGTGGCCCTCTTCACGGGCCTGGGCAGTGTGCGCGGCGGTCGCGGCTGGCTGATCAGCTGGGGCGTGCTGGCGCTGGTGGCTGCAGGCTTTGGCGCCTTCGTCGCCGCGCGCCAGAGCTGGCTGCAGTGGTATCCGCCCGAGTTCGCCACCTGCGGCCGCGACTTCTACGGAATGATCGAGAACTACTCCATCAGCCGTGCCGTGCCCATGATCTTCCGTGGCTCGGGCGACTGCGCCGCCGTGGACTGGAGCTTTCTGGGCGGCTCCATCGCCAACTGGTCCTTCATCTGCTTTGCCATCATGAGCGTGGCTGTCTTGGTGCTGCTGGTGCGCGGCGCTGCCCGCAGGCGCTGAGCCCTAGGCTGAGGCTTGCGCCAGTCGCCGCTGCAGCGACTGCGCCAGGGTGCTCAGAATCAGCCAGCAGGACGTGGCGCCCGCGTCCAGCACGCCAATGGAGCGCGGCCCCAGCCGGGCCGAGCGCCCGATACGGGCCTGCAGGTGGCGCGTGGATTCCTTGCCCGCCTCGGCCGCGGCCTCCATGGCCTGCAGCGCCTCGCGGAAACCGGCGCCGGCCTGCAGCGATTGCCGGTAGGCCTGCAGGGCCGGGGCCAGCGTGTCGATGAGGGTCTTGTCGCCCACCTGGGCCTTGCCCATCTCCTGCACATCGGCGACGGCCCGCGCCAGGGCCTGGCCGAACAGGGTGGCATCCATCTCCTGCTCCGGCCCAAGAACATCGGCGAAGCCTTGGAAGAAGCTGCCGTACAGCGGGCCCATGGAGCCGCCGATATCGTCCATCAAGGCCTGGGACAGCTGCTGAAGCGCCGCAGGCAGTTGCGCCGCCTGGCTGGCGTCCATGGCATCAAGCCGTGCGCCGCAGCCGGAAAAGCCCTTGGCCATGTTGATGCCGTGATCGCCATCGCCGATCAGGCCGTCGATCTCGCTCAGGAACTCCCGGTGGCTGACGATGGCCGTGATCAGTTCACGCACGATGCTGCCCGCGCCATCGAGCGCAATGGCCGGCCCTTTGCTGGTGCGCCTTGCGGCTGGGGGGCGGGCGGTTTGTGCCTGTTCCTGGGCCTGTGCCGGCGTCCTTGCCGGAACAGAGGGCGGCGTTGGAATGGCGTCCTGCTGCTGGGGCGGCAGCCCGCCGGCCAGGGTCAGGGCGACTGACTGGCAGGGCGCCTCGAGGCAGGCCAGCAGCTCGTCGTCCAGCTGCATCAGCGTGAGCGTGATGCCCATCATCTCCAGCGACGTGAAGAGATTGCCCACCAGCCGGAAGGCCACCTGAATGCCGCGTTCTTGCAGGCGCCGGGCCACCTCGCCATAGAGGATGTACTGCTCCATCAGCGGCGTGGCGCCCAGGCCGGACAGCAGCACGGCCACGCGGTCGCCCGGGGCGAAGGGCAGGTCGGGCAGCAGGGTGTCCAGCATTCGCTCGGCCATATCGGCTGCCGTGGCCGTGCGGTGCACGGACATGCCGGGCTCGCCATGGTGGCCTATGCCCACCTCCATGCTGCCGCGCTCGATATGGAAGTTGGCCTTGCCCACGGCGGGAATGGTGCATGCCGACAGGCCGATGCCGATGCTGCGCGTGCGGGCCATGGCGTGCCGGGCGAGGGCGATCACTTCGTCGAGGCTGGCGCCCATGGCCGCCCGGGCGCCCGCCACCTTCCACATCAGGATCTCGCCGGCCACGCCGCGGCGGCTGGCCTCGTCGCCCCGCGCGGCTGAAGGCACGTCGTCGTTGGCCACCACGGTCCTGACCGCCATGCCTTCGGCCGCGGCCATCTGCACGGCCATGGCCACGTTCATGTTGTCGCCCGCGTAGTTGCCATACAGGCAGGCCACGCCGGCGCCGCCATCGGCCGCGCGCATGGCGTCGTAGAAGCTTCTGGCCGTGGGGGACGAGAAGACCTCGCCCACGGCGGCGGCGTCGCACAGGCCTGCGCCCACATAGCCCAGAAAGGCCGGCTCGTGCCCCGACCCGCCGCCCGTCACGATGCCCACCTTGCCCCTGCGTGGCGCGCCATGCAGGCGCACGACGCGGGGGTTGCCTGCGTCGATGCGCAGGGTGTCGCCATGGGCGGCGATCCATCCCTGGAGCATGTCCTCCACCACCCGGTCGGGGTCGTTGATCACGCGGTTGGTCGTCATGCCTTTGTCTCCTCCAGGTGCGGTCCCGGCGGGTGTGCCGAAGACTGTTCATATGATCATTGAATGGTCATTTTTGATTTGTTGAAATTGGCATGTCAATGCCTTTTGGCTATTCAATAGCCAAGGGAAAACGATAGGATTTGATGGATTTTGTAGAAAATTCAACAGGTTACGTCTTCATATTGCTGATGCACATAGCTTTCGTTGTTTGACAACTGCTCTTCGATTGAGAAGACTCTCAAAAAACATTGATCAAATGATCATGTGATGGTCTTTTGTAATGAAGGAATGCCATGAAGCTGGCCATCGGCTGCGACGAAGCCGCCTGCGACCTCAAGAACGCCGTGAAGCAGCATCTGCTGGCCCAGGGCCACGAAGTGGCCGACTTCGGCACGCACGACGGCGAGCCGGTGCTCTATCCCGACATCGGCATCGCGGTGGCGCAGGCCATCGTCCAGGGCCGCCATGAGCGCGGCGTTCTCCTGTGCGGCACGGGCATAGGCATGGCCATTGCGGCCAACAAGGTGGCAGGCATCCGCGCCGCGCAGGCCCATGACACCTATTCGGCCGAGCGCGCCAGCCGCAGCAACGACGCGCAGATCATCACGCTGGGCTCGCGCGTGATCGGGGTGGAGCTGGCCAAGGCCATCGTGGACCGCTTCCTCGCATCGCGCTTCGATGGCGGCAGCTCGGCCCTGAAGGTGGATGCCATCACCGGCTTCGAGCGCTCGCAGGCCGCCGCGGCCGGGCGCGGGCAGGGCGCGTGACCATGGGCACCGGCACCGGCACCGGCACCGGCACCGCACTGCTGCAGGCTCGCGGGGTGGCCAAGAGCTTCGGCGGCGTCCCTGCGCTGCGCAACGGCTGCCTTGAGCTGCAGGCCGGCAGCGTGCACGCGCTGTGCGGCGGCAATGGCGCAGGCAAATCCACCTTCCTGAACATCGTGATGGGCCTGTTGCGGCGCGATGCCGGCGAGATATTGCTCAAGGGCCGGCCGGTGGATTTCGCCACGCCGCACGAGGCGCTGGCGCACCGCCTGTCCATCATCACGCAGGAGCTGTCGCCCATCCCGGGCATGAGCGTGGCCGAGAACATCTTCCTGGGCCGCGAGCCCCGGCGCGCCGGCGTGGTGGTCCGCCATGCCGCGCTGCTGGAGCAGGCGGATGCGCTGCTCAGGCAGCTGGGCTTCGATATCGATCCGCGTGCGCAGATGGGCCGCCTGAGCCTGGCGCAGACCCAGCTGGTGGAGATTGCCAAGGCCCTGAGCCGGCAAAGCGAGCTGATCATCATGGACGAGCCCACCTCGGCCATCGGCGAAAGCGAGACCGCCATTCTCTTCGACGCGATACGCCGCGTGACCGCGCAGGGCGCCGGCATCCTCTACGTGTCGCACCGCCTGACGGAGATCTTCACCATTGCCGACAGCTACACGGTGTTCCGCGATGGCGGCTTCGTGCAGACCGGCGCGCTGGCCGATATCGACCGGCGGCAGCTGGTGAAGCTCATCGTGGGCCGGGAGGTCCGCGCTGCCGCCAGCGAGCGCAGGGCTGCGGCGCCGGGCGAGCCGCTGCTGTCGGTGCAGGGGCTCACGCGCCGGGGCGAGTTCGAGGACATCAGCCTGGACGTCGCCCCCGGCGAGGTGCTGGGCATCTACGGACTGATGGGATCGGGCCGCAGCGAATTCCTCAACTGCCTGTACGGCCTCACGCGCGCCGACCAGGGGCAGGCGAGCCTGGGCGGACGGCCCCTGCCGCGCGGCAATCCGACGGCGTCGATCAAGGCGGGCCTGGCCCTGGTGACCGAGGATCGCAAGGCCACGGGGCTGGTGATGAGCTCCTCGGTGCGCTTCAACGCCAGCTTGCCCGCACTGCCGGGCCTGCAGCGCGCCGGGGTGGTGGATGGCGCGGCAGAGCGCGTGCTGGTGGGCGGTCTGCTGCAGCGCCTGCGCGTGAAGCTGGCCAGCCCGGCCATGCCGGTCTCGGGCCTGAGCGGCGGCAACCAGCAGAAGGTGGTGCTGGCCCGCTGCATGGCCACCAACCCCGTCTGCCTGCTGTGCGACGAGCCCACGCGCGGCATCGACGAAGGCGCCAAGCGCGAGGTGTACGCCTTCCTGGCCTCGCTGGCCGCGCAGGGCCATGCCGTGGTGGTGGTGTCCTCCGAGGCGCCGGAGCTGCTGGAGCTGAGCGACCGCATTGCCATCTTCCGCAAAGGCCGGCTTGACCGCGTGGTGGCCGGCCACGGCATCACGCAGGAGGCGCTGATGCACCTCGCGTCCTGAGCCCGGGCGATGCCCGTGCTGCGTTTTTCCCTTGCCTTTCACAACACACAGGAGACATGACCATGCCGTTTTTCCGCTTCACCACCGTGCTTGCCGCCGCGCTTGCCGGTGGGCTGTTCCTGGCCGCAGCGCAGGTCCGGGCCCAGGCTCCGGCCCCGCTGTCGGCACCAGCACCAGTGCCCGCACCGGCCAAGCCCTACCGCATAGGCGCGGCCGTCTATGGGCTCAAGGGCGAGTTCATGCAGATGTGGACCAAGGAGCTGAAGGCGCATCCGGCCGTGAAGGACGGCACGGTGCAGATCACCGTGTTCGACGGCAACTACGACGCGCTGACGCAGAGCAACCAGTTCGACACCATGATCACGCAGAAGTACGACGGCATCCTCTTCGTGCCCATCGACCTGAAGGCGGGTGCGGCGCCCGTGCAGAAGGCGGTGAAGGCCGGCATTCCCGTGGTGGGCTCCAACACGCGCGTGCAGGGCGATGTGCTGACCTCCTACGTGGGCAATGACGATGTGGTGGCCGGCCGCATGCAGGCCGAGGCGCTGATGAAGGCCATCGGCGGCAAGGGCAATATCGTCGTCATCGAGGGGCCCATAGGCCAGTCGGCACAGATCGAGCGGGCGCGCGGCAATGACGAGGTGCTGGCCCGCCACAAGGACGTGAAGGTGCTGGCGCGCAAGACCGCCAACTGGTCGCGCGCCGAGTCCATGGGCCTGATGGAGAACTGGCTGACCGCATTCCCGGGCCAGATCCAGGGCGTGATCGCCCAGAACGACGACGAGGCCCTGGGCGCGGTGCAGGCCATCAAGACCAAGGGCATCGACATCAAGACCATCCCGGTGGTGGGCGTGGACGGCGTGGCCGCCGCCATCACGGCCGTCAAGCGCGGGGAGATGACCACCAATTTCCAGGATGCCCAGGCCCAGGCGCAGGGCGCGCTGGATGTGCTGCTGCGCCAGCTTGTCGGCCCGTCCTACCGGCCGCGCTCGGTGGTATGGAGCGAGTATGCCCAGGCCATGCCCTGGGGCGATGGCACGGCCAAATCCTACGAGGTGCCCTGGACCGCCATCGTGCCCGCCAATGCCGACGCCTTCTTGCAGAAGGTGCGCAAATGAGCGCCGACAGCCTGGAGCGGGACTTCGACGGCCGCACGGCCCTGGTCACCGGCGGCGCGGGCGGCATCGGCCTGGCGATTGCCCGGCAGCTCGCGGCGGGCGGGGCGCGCGTCGCCTTGCTGGACCTGGAGCGGCAGGCACTGGACGTGGCCGCTGCCAGCCTGGCGGAGCCCCGGCACCACCTGGCGCTGGCGGTGGATGTGACCAGGCCCGAGGGCGTGGAGCAGGCGGTGGCCACCGTGCTGGAGGCCACGGGCCGCATCGACATCCTGGTCAACAGCGCCGGCGTGGCGCTGCTGGAGCCGGCCGGCGAAGTCAGCGAGGCGGCCTGGGAGCGCACGCTGGCCGTCAACCTCACGGCGCCGCTGCTGCTGGCCCAGGCGGTGGCACCGGCCATGCGCCGCCAGCGCCACGGCCGCATCATCAACCTGGCCTCGCAGGCCAGCGTGGTCGCGCTCAGGCGCCATGCCGCCTATTGCGCCAGCAAGGCGGGCCTGGTGGGACTGACGCGCGTGCTGGCGCTGGAGTGGGCATCGGACGGCATCACCGTCAACGCCATCTCGCCGACGGTGGTGGACACGCCGCTGGGCCGCAAGGCCTGGGCCGGGCAGGTGGGGGAGGCCATGCGGGCACTCATCCCCACGGGCCGCTTTGCGCAGCCCGAGGAGGTGGCGCGGCTGGCCGTGTTCCTGGCCGGTACGCACGCCGGCATGCTGACGGGCGAGAACATCGTCATCGACGGGGGCTACTCCATCCAGTGAGCGGCCTGCCGGCCCCACGCCTTTCTTCCATCAACGCGGGAGTTCTCCATGACGAATCTTCAAGCCGCATCTTCGCCGCCGCTCTTGGGGCGGCGCGCGCTGGACCTGCGCAGCCTGCGCGAGCGCTACGGCGTGGTCATCGCGCTGATTGCACTGTGCGCGGCGCTGGCGCTGGCCAACCCCCATTTCATGACCTGGGGCAACTGGGCCGACATCCTGCGCCAGACCTCCATCAACGGCATTCTGGCCATCGGCATGACGTGCGTGGTGCTGACGGCGGGCATCGACCTGTCGGTGGGCGCCATCCTGGCGCTGGCCGGCATGGTCGGCGCCTGGCTGGCGGCCGATGGCCAGGGGCTGGCGGTGAGCGTGGGCGCCGGTCTGGGCGTGGGCATGCTGCTGGGCGGCATCAACGGCCTGCTGGTGGCATGGTTCGCGGTGCCGCCCTTCGTGGCCACGCTGGGCATGCTCAGTGCGGCGCGCGGCCTGACCTACATCTACAACGACGGCATGCCGGTGTCCGAGCTGCCCGACGGCTTTCTTGCCATCGGCGCCGGCCAGCTGGGCCCCGTGCCCATGCCCATCGTGATCTTTGCCGTTGCCGTCGCGGTGTTCGCCTTCGTGCTGCGCTACACCGTGTATGGCCGCTATATCTACGCCGTGGGCGGCAACCTGCGCAGCGCCAAGACCAGCGGCATCAACACCCGCGCCATCGTGCTGCTGGTCTATGTGGTCAGCGGCCTGCTCGCGGGGCTGGCCGGCATTTTGCTGGCATCGCGCACCACGGCGGCGCTGCCGCAGGCCGGCGTGTCCTACGAGCTGGACGCCATCGCGGCCGTGGTGATCGGCGGCACCAGCCTGTCGGGCGGCACGGGCAGCCTGGGCGGCACGGTCGTCGGCGCCCTGCTCATCGGCGTGATCAACAACGGGCTGAACCTGCTGGGCGTGTCCTCGTACTACCAGCAACTGATCAAGGGCGTGATCATCGTCGGCGCCGTGCTGCTCGACAGTTCGCGCCGCAGGGCATGAAGCGCTGCGCCCACGTCCTGTCCACCATCTGCAACCCGGGAGAGTTCCATGCAAAACACCCTGCCTGACGCCGCCGATACGAACATGCTGGCCGTGGTCTGCCACGGGCCCAGGGATTACCGGCTCGAACGCGTCGCGCGTCCGCAGGCCGGGCCGCGCGAGCTGGTCATCCGCGTGGCTTCCTGCGGCATTTGCGCGGGCGACTGCAAATGCTGGGCTGGCGCGCCGCGCTTCTGGGGAGATCCGGACAAAGGCCGCCCCGCCTATGTGCGCCCGCCGGTGATCGCGGGCCACGAGTTCTGGGGCCATGTGGTGGAGGTGGGCGAGGGTGCCCAGGAGCACCACGGCGTGCAGCTGGGTGACCGGGTGATCGCCGAGCAGATCGTGCCCTGCCATGCCTGCCGCTATTGCAGGACCGGCTTTCGCTGGATGTGCGAGGTGCACGATGTCTACGGCTTCCAGGGCCAGGTGGCCGATGGCGGCATGGCCGAGTACATGCGCCTGTCGGCCCGCGCCGTGGTGCACCGGATTCCCGAGAGCGTGGCCTTCGAGGATGCGGCCATCACCGAGCCGCTGTCCTGCGCCATCCATGCCGTCAACCGCGGCGACATCCAGCTCGATGATGTGGTGGTCATCGCCGGCGCGGGCACGCTGGGCCTGCTCATGGCCCAGGTGGCGCGCCTGAAGACGCCGCGCCGGCTGGTGGTCATGGACCTGTCGGACCAGCGCCTGGCGCTGGCACGCCGCTGCGGCGCCGACGTGACCATCAACCCCGCGCGCGAGGATGCCCGCGCCATCGTGCACGCACTGACCGACGGCTATGGCTGCGATGTGTACATAGAGACCACGGGTGCGCCCTCGGGCGTGACGCAGGGGCTGGACCTGGTGCGCAAGCTCGGCCGCTTCGTGGAGTTCAGCGTCTTCGGGCGCGAGACCACGGTGGACTGGTCCATCATCGGCGAGGAAAAGGAGCTGGACCTGCGCGGCGCCCACCTCAGCGCCCATTGCTACCCCATCGCCATCGACCTGCTGGCGCGCGGGCTGGTCACCTCCGAGGGCATCGTCACCCACCGCTATGCGCTGTCGGACTGGGAGAGCGCCATCCGGGTGGCCGATTCCATGGACTCGGTCAAGGTCCTGCTGCTGCCCCACGCTGGCGAGGCCCGGTGAGCGGCGCTACACTGCGCGCCTTTCCCGGCACCCTTGGAGGCACCCTTGACTGAAAGCGACCTGACGCGACTGGCGACCCTGTACTACGTCGATGGATGCACGCAGGACCAACTGTCCAAGGAGTTCGGCATCTCGCGCGCCACCGTCGGGCGGCTGCTGCGCCGCGCGCAGGAAGAGGGCATTGTCGAGATCCGCGTGCGGCCGCATTCGCTGGTGTCCGCCGACCTGGAGCGGCAGCTGACCGAGCGCTTTCACATCAAGCGCGCGCTGATTGCGGTGGACCACAAGGATGCCGACCGGCAGCGCGAACTGCTGGCAGGCCTGGTGGCCAGCGAGCTGGAGCGCATCCTGGTCGATGGCTCCATCGTGGCCGTGGGCATGGGGCGCAACGTGTCCTCGGTCTCCGAGCACGCCCTGTCCGCCACACGGCGGGAATGCCACTTCGTCAGCGCCATCGGCGGCTCCTACCGTGGCGGGGAGGCGATGAACGCCGACCACATCGCGCGCCGCCTGGCTGCGCGCTTTGGCGGCAAGTCCGAATCGCTCTATGCGCCGGCCCTGGTGGGCGATCCGCAACTGCGCAAGGCGCTGCTGGACAACGACACCGTCAGGCACACCCTGGACAAGGCGCGCCGCGCCGACATCGCCCTCATCGGCGTGGGCGATGTCAGCGTGGACAGCAACATGGCCCGCATGGGCTGGTTTTCCGCGCAGGAGATCTCGGACGCCCGCCGCGCGGGCACGGTGGGCGACATGATGGGCTACGACTTCATCGACATCCACGGCCAGCCGGCCGCCACCCCCATGCAGGGCCGCGTCATCGGCCTGAGCCGCGAGGACCTGCTGCGCATACCCAACGTCATCGCCGTGGCGGCCGAATCCAGCAAGGTCACGGCCATCCTGGGCGCCCTGCGCACCGGCGCCATCGACACGCTGGCCACCACCACGGCCAACGCGGCGGCCGTGCTGCAGCTGGACGATGTCATGGGGACGACGCGCTGACGCAGTGGGGGAGGGGCGGCTCTTGGGCGGCGCGCCTAGTTCGACGCGCGGCGGTAGAAGGCCAGCGAGCCTGCCAGCGCCAGCAGCATGCCGCCGCACAGGCGGTCCAGCCACATCACGGCCCGCCCGCGCAGCAGCCGCGCGGCGCGTGATCCGGCGAAGGCATAGGCCAGCATCACCAGGAAATCGATGAGCGCGAACACCAGCGCAATGGCGATGTACTGCGGCGCCTGGGCGGCCGCCGGGTCGATGAACTGCGGCAGCAGGGCCGAGCAGAACAGGTAGCCCTTGGGATTGGTCACGGCGACCAGGAACGATTTGAACAGCACGGTGCGGGCGCTGTAGCCGTCGGCGCCGGCCTCTGCCTTGCCGTCACCCTGGGGTGCCGACAGCGATCCGCCCTGGCTGCGCAGCATGCGCAGGCCCAGCCAGGCCAGGTAGGCCGCGCCCGCCCACTTGACCACCGAGAACCAGAACTCCGAGGCCGCCAGCAGCGCGCCCAGGCCCAGCGCGACCGCGCCGACCAGCACGAAGTCCGACAGCACGGCGCCCAGCATGCCCGGCAGGGCGCGGCGCACGCCGTGGCGCGAGCCATTGGCCAGGGCCAGCAGCACGGTGGGACCGGGGGTGATGATCGCGATCAGCGCGACCAGGGAGAAGACGAGCAGAGTGGCGAGGGTCATGTCGGCGAAGGCTCATGCGGTTGGCAACAGCCTGCCACTGTGCCAGCTTTGCCTGCCTTGCGCAGCCCCTGCCGACCCGGGGCAGGGCACACGGGGCGGGCAGGCGTCAGTCGCTGCCCACGCCGCCGGCGGCAAAGACCGGGCCGCGCGTGCCGGGCACCCAGCCCGGGTAGGTTTCCATCACTTCGGCGAACAGGGCCGAATCGATCCAGCGCTGCAGCCAGGCCTGCAGGTGCGGCCAGGGCTGCTCGTTCCATTGCGACTCGTCGATGCGCGCGTACTGGCGCACGAAGGGGCGCAGCGCCATGTCGGCCAGGCTGGGGTTCTGGCCGAACAGGTAGCCGGTGGCCTCCAACTGGTCGTCCAGCTCGGCCAGCCAGGTCAGGGCATCGGCCTGGGCGTGGTTGACCTCTTCGGCCGTATAGCGCTCGGGGTACTTGCAGCGGTCCAGGGCGTGCTTGAAAAAGCCGTCGTTGCGCTCGATCAGCGCCAGCATGTCCTGCAGCGAACCGCTGGTCGGTGCCAGCCAGCCGTCCGGGTCATTGGCGCGCAGCGCGTGCAGCATGACATCCAGGCTCTGCTCGATCACGCGGCCGTCCTCCAGCACCAGCACGGGCACCGTGCCCTTGGGCGAGGCATCGAGCAGCGCCTGCGGCTTGTTGCGCAGGTTGATTTCGCGCAGCTCGCAGGCCAGGCCGGCATGGGCCAGCGCCAGGCGGGCGCGGATGGCGTAGGGGCAGCGGCGAAACGAGTAGAGAACCGGCAGGGTCTGGGTCATGGAGCGGGAACGGGGCTAGGGGCCAAAAGCGGCAGATGATAGCGCCGGGGCCAAAGTCAGGCGGCCTGCGGGTCTTGCCGCGCGCGTCCGTGGCTATTGCAGCTGCGCCAGCAGCCATTGCCTGAAGGTCTTGAGCGCCGCGCTGGGTGCGCGCGAGCGCAGGTGGGTCAGCCAGTAGGCGCCCGTGTCCACCTCCTGTTCGAAGGGGCGCACCAGCCGGCCCTGCTGCAGCAGGTGCTGGAACATGCGCGCCGGCAGCAGGGCCACGCCCGCGCCCTGGGCCGCCGCCTCGGCCAGCGTCAGCGAGGAGTCGAACATGGCCCCGCGCGCCAGCGGCGCGCTCTGGTCCAGCGTGGCAAACCAGCTCTCCCACTCCTGCAGGCGGTACGAGCGCAGCAGCGTCTGCCCGGCCAGGTCGGCCGGCTGGCGCAGGCGCTGGGCCAGGGCCGGGGTGCACATGGGCGTGAGCGGCGCGCGCAGCAGCAGCTCGGCGCGCGTGCCCTGCCAGGCGCCGTCGCCAAAGCGCACGGCCGCATCCAGCCCTTCGCCGGCCAGGTCCACGCGGTTGTTGTGCGTGAGCAGTCGCAGGTCGATGTAGGGGTGCTGCTGCTGGAACTGCCCCAGCCTGGGAATCAGCCAGCCGATGGCGAAGGTGCCGACCACGCCCACGGTGAGGACCTCGCGCGGGCGCGGTTCGGCCACCTGCTGCAGCGAATGCTCTATGCGCGCAAAGCTCTCGGCCACGGCAGGCCACAGCGCATGGCCTTCGTCGGTCAGCGCCAGGCCGCGCGGCAGGCGCCGGAACAGCGGCTTGCCCAGGCGCTCCTCCAGGTTGCGGATGTGCTGGCTGACGGCGGCCTGGGTCACGCACAGCTCGTCGGCCGCCCGCGTCAGGTTGAGATGGCGCGCGGCCGCATCGAACATGCGCAGGGCATTGAGGGGCAGTTGCATGGTGAGCCAAAAGTTTTTCTAAGGGATGCTGCCAATTATTCACGCTGGTCGCAGATTGGGCGCGGCGCTATCGTTGCGGTTGTCGATCTGCAACTGAAAAGGAAAAACAATGCAAAGACGCGATTTTCTGATGACGGGCGGCGCGGCCGCCTGGATGGCGGCGGGGCTGGCGGGCTGCGCCCTGCCATCAAAAAAACAGGGGGCTGCCGACCAGGCCTTCAGGACCGAGCTGGCGCGCATCGAGAAAAGTGTGGGCGGCCGGCTCGGCGTGGCCGTGCTGGAGGCGGAGTCGGGCGCCAGCGTGGACCACCGCGGCGACGAGCGCTTTGTCATGTGCAGCACCTTCAAGCTGCTGCTGGCCGCCCAGGTGCTGGACCGCGTGCAGCAGGGCGATGAGCGCCTGTCGCGCCGCGTGCACTACGCCAGCTCCCGGCTGGTTCCCTACTCGCCGGCCAGCGGCCCGCGTGCCGGTGACGGCGGCGGCATGACCATCTCCGAGCTGTGCGAGGCCGCCGTGGTGCTCAGCGACAACACGGCCGCCAACCTGCTGCTGGACGCCAGCGGCGGACCGCAGGCGCTGACGCAGTGGCTGCGCGCCAGCGGCGACGAGACCACGCGCCTGGACCGCATGGAGCCCGAGCTCAACGAAGGCCTGCCCGGGGACGAGCGCGACACCACCACGCCGCTGGCCATGGTGCAAAGCATGCAGCGCCTGCTGCTGGGATCGGTGCTGGACGGCCATGGCCGCGCCCTGCTGCAGCAATGGCTGGTGGCCAGCCGCACGGGCGACAAGCGCCTGCGCGCGGGCATGCCGGCCGGCTGGCGCGTGGGTGGAAAGACGGGCACCGGCGATCGCGGCACGGCCAACGATGCCGTCATCGCCTGGCCCACGCCGCAAAGCGCACCGCTGCTGGTGACCGGCTACCTCACCGAATGCCCGGCCGACGCGCCGCAGCGCGATGCGGCGCTGGCAGCGGCCGGCAAGGCAGCCGAACGCTGGCAGGCAGCAGTGCAAGGCTAAGTTGCGCCACCATGTCGCTTGATTTGGGCGATTTCAAAAAATTGGCGCGGCCTGAAGACGAGAGACACCGAGGAAGGGCCTGGGCCGGCCGCGCCGCCCCCGCACCGAGGGTGTCGCCGGCCGCCCATATGCCCCCCTCGTGAGGGGGAAGGCGCACAGCGCCTCAGGGGGTTACAACTTCTTGACCAGGACCTGACTTTTGCGGTCCCAGTTGTACTTGGCCTTGCGCGCCTCGGGCAGCCAGTCGGGGTCCACGGGCTGGAAGCCGCGCTTGATGAACCAGTGCATGGTGCGCGTGGTCAGCACGAACAGGCTGTCCAGGCCCTGGGCCTTGGCGCGCTGCTCTATGCGCTTGAGCAGCTTCTCGCCATCGCCCGTGCCCTGGCTCTTGGGCGAGACGGTGACGGCCGCCATCTCGGCCGTCCTGGCGCTGGGATAGGGGTAGAGCGCGGCGCAGCCGAAGATCACGCCATCGTGTTCGATGATGGTGTAGTGGGCGATGTCGCGCTCGATCTCGGTGCGGCTGCGCTTGACCAGGGTGCCGTCCTTCTCGAAGGGCTCGATCAGCTGGATGATGCCGGCCACGTCGTCGGGCGTGGCCTCGCGCAGCTCTTCCAGCTTCTCGTCGATGATCATGGTGCCGATGCCGTCGTGCACATAGATCTCCAGCAGCAGCGCGCCGTCGATCGCAAAGGGCAGGATGTGGCTGCGCTCCACGCCGTGCTCGCAGGCATGCACGCAGTGCTGCAGGTAAAAGCCCGTGTCCGTGGGCTGCTCGGGCGTGGGCAACTCGGCCAGCATGCGGCGGGCCGTGGCCAGCGGCAGCTCGGTGTCGATGGGGTTGGTCTCGTCGGCCGGGCCCGTGGGGTCCATGCGGATGCCCGGCACCTCGGTCATGAAGATCAGCTTGTCGGCCTTCAGCTCGATGGCCACGCGCGTGGCCACCTCTTCCATGCTCAGATTGAAGGCCTCGCCGGTGGGCGAGAAGCCGAAGGGCGACATCAGCACCATGGCATCCATGTCCAGGGCGCTGCGGATGCCGCTCACATCGACCTTGCGCACCAGGCCCGAATGCTTGAAATCCACGCCGTCCACGATGCCCACGGGCCGCGCCGTGAGGAAGTTGCCCGAGATCACCCGCACCCGTGCGCCGGCCATGGGCGTATTGGGCAGGCCCTGGCTGAAGGCGGCCTCGATCTCATAGCGCAGCTGGCCAGCGGCTTCCTGGGCGCAGTCCAGCGCCACGGAGTCGGTGATGCGCACGCCGCGCGAGTACTGGGCCTCATGGCCCTTGGCGGCCAGTTGTTCGTTGACCTGGGGACGGAAGCCATGGACCAGCACGATCTTCACGCCCATGGCCTGGATCATGGCCAGGTCCTGGACGATGGAGCTGAGCTTGCCCGATGCGATGGCCTCGCCCGTCAGTCCCACCACAAAGGTCTGGTGTCGGAACTTGTGGATATAGGGAGCCACGGACCGGAACCAGGGGACGAAGGTGAAGTTGAAGACGGTGGACATGGTGGTCAGTCGGGGCATCGGGCCGATGCCGGGCAGAAAAAAAAGCCTGCGGACAGGTCCGCCAGGACATGCTCGCGCAGGCAGGCGCCAGTGTAGCGGCATGGCGCGGCACCTGCGCACAGAAATGGGATGGAACGCCACGCAAATCGGCCCTGCTGCACAGTGCCGGGGGCACAAGGCACAGGACCTTGTCCGACGGTAGCCCGCCTGCAAGCCCGTGTAAGCTTCGCCACCATCGGTGAACCACGCAAGGCGCCCCCCTTCATGCCATTGAGCGCTTCCATGTTTTTTCCGTTGCTTGCGCGGCCCGCGCGCCTTGTGCCGTGGCTGGCGGCGCTGGGCATGGTCGCAGGGGCGGCCCAGGCTGCAGGGGAGGCTCCGGCCTCCCAGGCCGCCGCCGCGATGAGCTTCGTGCAGGCCCGTCAGGCGCTGCTGCAGGGCTCCGACCAACTGGCCGCCTCGGCCAAGGCCGTTGAAAGCGCGCGCCTCAGACGCCAGGGTACGCAGGGGCTGGGCGGGCCTTCCGTGGCCATCACGGGCCTGGGCTACCGCTACTCGGCCAATGCCGACATCGATCTCGATCCTGCGCGGCGCACCCTGGACGGCGTCCTCGGCCAGCTGCCGCCCTCGGTGGGGCCGGCCATTCCCTCGCTGCCGCAACTGCCCACTTCCTATGCCTTGCAGCGCAAGAGCACGAATGCCTCGGCCAGCCTGTCCCTGGTCTGGCCGCTGTACCTGGGCGGCCTGTCCGATGCGGTGCGCAGTGGCCTGGACGCTGCCACCGACGAAGCCCTGGCCGATGCCGCCAGCAGCAACCACGCCCTGCATTCGCTGCTGGTGCAGCGCTACTTCGGCGCCCAGCTGGCCGAGCGGGCCGCACGGCTGCGCGAGCGTGCGCTTGAAGGCGTGCGCGTGCATGACGCGGCCGCGCAAAGCATGCTCAAGGCGGGCGTGATCTCCCGGCTGGAGCGCCTGCAGGCCCGTGCCGCGCTGGCCGACGCCGAGCAGCAGGCGCGCAAATCGCGCGACGACGCAGACCTGGCTGCGGCGGCGCTGGCGCGCACGGTCAAGGCGCAGCGGCAGGTGCTGCCCAGCACGCCGCTGTTCGTCAGCAGCCGGCCCTTGCCGCCGCTGGACGGCTTCGTCACCGCGGCCCAGTCGCACCATCCGGGTCTGGACAAGGTGCAGGCCAAGAAGCGCCAGGCCGAGTCCCTGCACGATGCCCAGGAGGCGCTGCGCCGGCCGCAGCTGCTGGCCTTTGGTTCGCGCGAGGTCAACACCAGCGGCAAGCCCAACTGGGTGGCTGGCGTGGCCGTGCGCTGGACGCTGTGGGACAGCATCGACCGCGATGCGCTGGCCGCCTCCTCGCAGCGCAAGATCGAGCAGGCCGAGCTGACCGAAGCCCAGGCGCTCAGCGACATCGCGCTGCTGGTCGAAAAGAACTGGCTGGGCGTGGAGCAGGCACGCCGCCAGTACCAGGCCCAGCAGGCCCAGGAGGATCTTGCGCGTGAGCTGCTGCGGCTGCGCGAGGCCGGCCTGCGGGAAGGCACCAGCACCACGCTGGACCTGATCGATGCCAGCCTCAATCTCGCCAAGGTCCAGACCCAGCGTGCCGAACTGGCCAACCAGTATGTGCAGGCCCTGGCCGCACTGCTGGAGAGCACGGGCCAGAGCGAGGAGTTCGACCGATTCATGGCCCAGGCCGACATACAGATCCCACCCGACGCACCATGAGCACAGCCACGCCCGACCATCCCCGCAGCGCCCCCGAAGCACCCGGCCCCGCGCCCGTGCCGCCGGGGCGCAGGCGCCCCTGGCTGGCCCTGGCCATCGTGCTGGCCGTGCTGCTGCTCGTGGCCTGGGGCTTTTGGCGTGCGGCGCAGCCCGCCCCCCTGTATTTCCAGGGCCAGATGGAGGCACGCGAGACCGACATCGCGCCCAAGGTCACGGCGCGCATCGCCAAGGTGCGCGTCACCGAAGGCCAGAAGATCCAGCCCGGCGATCTGCTGGTGGAGATGGACAGCCCCGAGGTGCGCGCCAAGCTGGCCCAGGCCGAGGCCGCGCGCGATGCCGCCCAGGCCCAGGCCGACAAGGCGCAGGCCGGCGCACGCCCGCAGGAAGTGCAGATGGCGCGCCTGAACTGGCAGCGCGCCCAGACGGCCGCCGACCTGGCCCAGACCTCGCTGCGCCGCGTGCAAAGCCTCTTCGACCAGGGACTGGTTGCGGCCCAGAAGCGCGATGAAGCCGATGCCAACTGGCGCGCCTCGCGCGACCAGGCGCTGGCCGCGCGCGCGCAGTATGAAATGGCGGCTTCGGGCGCGCGCCAGGAGGATCGCAGCGCTGCCCAGGCCCAGGCACGCCAGGTGCAGGGCGTGGTCGCCGAGGTGGAGGCCGCGCGTGCCGAGACCGAGCTGCGCAGCCCCGTGGGCGGCGAGGTGGTCCAGGTGCTGGCCCGCCAGGGCGAGCTGTCTCCGCAGGGCGTGGCCGTGGTCACCGTGGTGGACCTGACGGACCAGTGGGTGGTGCTCAATGTGCGCGAGGACCAGCTTGCACGCTTTGCCCAGGGCAGCCGCTTCACCGGCCGCCTGCCGGGCCTGGACAACCGCGAGGCCGGCTTCGAGGTCTACTACCTGGGGGTGCTGCCTGACTTCGCCACCTGGCGCGCCACGCGTGCGGGCCAGGGCTTCGATGCGCGCACCTTCGAGGTCCGCGCGCGGCCGCAGCAGCCCATTGCAGGCGCGCGGCCCGGCATGAGCGTGGTTGTGGAAGGCGGCCGTTGAGCGGCCGGCGGCAGTGAGCGCGAACCCGCCCACGGCCTTTGCCGCCAGCCTGCGGCGCGAATGGCGTCTGCTGCGCGGGCGGCCCTGGGACCTGGCCATGGTCAGCTGGGTGCCGCTGCTGGCGCTGCTGCTCATGGTCTGGATCTTCTCGGCAGGGCTGGTCCAGCGCCTGCCCGTCGCCGTCTGGGACCAGGACCACAGCGCCCTGTCGCGCCAGCTGGTGCGCATGCTGGATGCCACGCCGGGCCTGGCCGTGCAGTCGCAGGCGCTCAATGCCTCGGAGGCGCAATGGGCGCTGCAGTCCATGAATGCCTACGCCGTGGTGCAGATCCCGCCCGGCTTTGCGCGCGACATCAAGCGGGGCCAGGGGGCCGACGTGGTGCTCATGCACAACGCCCAGCTGGCCACGCATTCCAGCCTGATCCAGCGCGACCTGCGCCAGGTGGTGGGAACGCTGTCGGCCGGCGTGGAAATGCAGGCCCGTGCCAAGCGCGGCGACCCGGCCCAGGCGCTGCGCGTGCGCATGGAGCCCATACGCACCAACCTGGTGTCGCTGTTCAACATCTCCACCAATTACGAGCAGTTCCTGGCGGCGGCGCTGATTCCCGCGCTGCTGCACATCCTGGGCATGACGGCCGGCGCCTGGTCCGTGGGGCGCGAGCTGCGCGACCGCACGCTGGGCCAGTGGATGGCCGAGGCTGCGGGCCCGGGAAAGCCGGGCTGGAGCGCCATTGCGGGCGCCTTGGCGGGCAAGCTGGCACTGTCCTGGGCCAGCCTGGGCCTGGGCGGTACGCTGGCCATGCTGTGGCTCACGGCCGGACGGGGCTGGCATCCGGGGCAGGGCGCTGCCAGCCTGGCCTGGGTGGCGCTGGCCCTGATGCTGCTGATCGCCGTGAGCCTGGCGGCCGGGGCGCTGCTGGCGGCGCTCACGCTGTCGCTGCGCACGGCGCTGTCGGGCGCGGGCCTGCTGTCGGCGCCGGCCTTTGCGTTCAGCGGCGTGGGTTTTCCGCTGCTGGCCATGCCCGATTCGGCGCGTGCCTGGGCCCTGTCCATGCCCTATACCCACTATGCGCGGCTGCAGATAGAGCAGCTGCAGATGGGCGCGCCCATCGTGCAGAGCCTGCCCGTGGTGGCCGGGCTATTGCTGGCCGCGCTGGTATTGCTGCTGCTGGCCACGGCAGGCCTGGCGCGCGGCCTTTCCCGCCCCGACAAATGGGGAGGGCGTTGAGATGGCCAGGGGCTTTGCGCATGACTTCATCAGCGCCCTGCGTGCCGTGTTCGGCGACGTGGGCGTGCTCATGCTGCTGGTGGGCGCGCCCGTGCTCTACGGCTTCTTCTATCCCTGGTTCTATGGGCAGGAGGTCGTGCAGCGCGTGCCCGTGGCCGTGGTGCAGCACGACGGCAGCGGCCTGGCACGCCAGATGCTGCGCTTTGCCCAGGCCAGCCCGCGCATCGAGGTGACCCTGGTCACGGGCGACGAGGCCCAGGCGCAGCAGGCCCTGCTGGATGGCCGCGTCATGGGCTACGCGCTGCTGCCGCGCGACCTCAAGCGCCGCGTGGTGCGCAGCGAAGAGGCCGTGGTCCCCGTCTATGCCAACGGTGCCTACCCGCTGGCCGCCAAGCAGGTGCAGTACGGCTTTGCCGAGGCCTTCGGCACGGTCTCGGCAGGCGTGGAGCTGCGGCGCCTGACGGCCGGCGGACAGAGCGCGCTGCAGGCCCAGGCCAGCCGCTCGCCCGTCAACCTGCAGATGCAGGCTTTGTTCAATCCGACGGAAGGCTACGGCAGCTTCGTCGTCGCCGCCGTGGCCATCATCATCCTGCAGCAGACCCTGCTCATGGGCGGCGCGCTGCTGGTGGGAACCTGGCGCGAGCAGGGATTGGACAGGGCGCCGGCACGCACCTGGCTGGCGCGGCTGCTGGCGCTGTGCACGCTGGGCTGGCTCTCGGGTCTGTACTACTTCGGCTGGATCTTCGTCTGGCACGACTATCCGCGTGGCGGCAATCCCTGGGGTGCGCTGGCGCTGCTGGCCGTCTTCGTCCCGGCCGTGGCGGGAGCGGCGGCGCTGCTGGGCTGGTGGCTGGCCAACCGCGAGCGCGCCATGCAGGTGGTGCTGTTCACCTCCATCCCGCTGGCCTTCGTCGGCGGCTTCAGCTGGCCGGCCGAAGCCCTGCCGCAACTGCTGCAGGCGCTGCGCTGGCTGTCGCCCAGCACGGCCGCCATCCAGGCCTCGCTGCGCCTGAATCAGGCAGGCGCGCCGCTGGAGGCGGCGCTATGGCATCTGTCCGTGCTGCTGGCCCTGGCGCTGCTGGGCTGGGTGGCCGTGCTCTGGCTGGGAAGCCGCCGCGTGGACCCTGGCGATTGACCGGTCGGGGCTTCAGGCCGGCGCGCCCGCGCCGCGACCCCGTCCCTGCACGGCCAGCATCAGCAGCACCACGCCCACGATGGGCAGCAGCCAGGTGTTGATGCCGTCCCAGCCGGCCGTGTGCAGCAGTTGGCCCGAGCCGAACGAGGCCACGGCCACGGTGCCGAAGACCAGGAAGTCATTGAGGGCCTGCACCTTGGCGCGCTCGGCAGGGCGGTAGCACTCGGTCACCATGGCCGTGGCGCCGATGAAGCCGAAGTTCCAGCCCACGCCCAGCAGCACCAGGGAGCCCCAGAAGTGCAGCAGCTCCAGCCCCATCAACGCCATCAGGGCCGAGGCGGCGATCATCACCAGCCCCAGCGCCGTGATGCGGCGCTTGCCGAAGCGCGCGATCAGCCGGCCCGTGAAGAAGCTGGGCGCGAACATGGCCAGCACATGCCACTGGATGCCCAGCGCCGCCTCGCCCACCGTGTGGCCGCAGCCCACCATGGCCATGGGCGCGGCCGTCATCAGAAAGGCCATGAGACCGTAGCTGACCACGCCGGCCGAAGCCGCCACGATGAACTGCGGCGTGCGCGCAATCTCGGCCAGCGGCCGGGCCTCGCCCGCCACGGCGCGGGCCTGGGGCGGCGGCAGCTTCAGGCCCAGCAGCAGCGGCAGGGCCAGCAGGGCGAGCACGGCCTGGCTGTAGAAGCTGCCTGCGAACGGCGTCATGGGCAGGGCGTCGCGCGTCCAGATCACCACCTGCGGGCCGATGATGGCCGCAATCAGCCCGCCGATCATCACGCGCGAGATGGCGCGCGCCTGCTCGGCGGGGTCGGTCATGGCGTCGGTGGCCGCGAAGCGGTAGCTCTGCACGCAGGCCGCGTAAAAGCCCGCCAGCGCCGTGCCGATGCAGAAGGTCACGAAATCGGAGTGCGCAATGCCCTGGGCCGCGATCACGCCCGAGACCACGCCCAGGATGGCACCCAGCACATAGGCCGTGCGCCGCCCCATGCGCTGCATCAGCCAGGCCGCAGGCAGCGTGGACAGCGCCAGGCCCAGCTGGTAGATGCTGACCGGCAGCGTGGTGGCCGTGGGATTGGTGGACAGCTGCTGGCCGACCAGGCCGCCCAGCGAAATGATGATGGGCGGCGACGCGCCCCCCAGCGATTGCGCGGCCACGAGCAGGCCGAGGTTGCGGCGCTGCAGCGCTGGAGTGTGTTGTTCTGGTGTCATGGCTTGTGCGGCGGAAAGACCGCATCTTCACCGAAAAGCATGAGGGCCGGGTTAAGCGTTGTTCCGTGTGCCAGCCCTGTCCAGGCGCTGCTGGAGCAGGGATTTGCTGTACGCCTCCTGGAAGATCTGGTGGATCAGCTCCCTGAACCATTTGTGCCCCGCGTCATGGTCGTTGCGCGGATGCCAGACGGCGTCGATGGACAGGGCCAGCTCGGGCAGGGGCATGGGGCGCGCCACGCAGTTGGAGCCGGACAGCACGCTGTGCATCCAGTGCGCGGGCATGGCGGCCACCAGGTCGGTGGATTCGATGACGGGCACCATGCCCAGCCAGGTGGGCACCTGGAACATCACGCGCCGCGCCAGCCCGCGCTCGGCCAGGAGTTCGTCCACGATGCTGCTGCCCACGCCCGTGACCTTCAGGTGGCCTTGCTCCAGGTATTTCTCCAGCGTGAGCGGGGAGGCGGCGGCCGGATGGTCCTTGCGCATCAGCACCATCCACTGGTCGTCCAGCAGGCGGCGTGACGCCGACAGCACCGAGCGCCCGCGCGAGACGGACAGCCGTATCTCCACGCCTTCGTACTCGACGCGGTCCGAGGGCTGGCGGCCGTCGAAGGACTGCACCGACAGGCTGATGCCCGGCGCCACCGCACGCAGATGGATGCACAGCTGCGGGAGCAGCAGCACGCCCACGTAGTCGGACAGGCGCAGGTGGAAATTGCGCCGCGCCGTGGCCGGATCGAAGCCCTTGCTGACCTCGATGGCGCTTTCGATCTCGCTGAAGGCCTTGCGGAAGCTGCGCGCCAGGCGCACGGCCTCGGGCGTGGGCGACATGCCTTCGGCCGTGCGCAGCAGCAGCGGATCGTTGAACTGGGTGCGCAGCCGGCGCAGCGCATGGCTGACGGCCGAGGAGGTGATGCCCAGCCGCGCGGCGGCCTTGCCTACGCTGCGTTCTTCCACCAGGGCCTCGAAGATCACCAGCAGGTTGAGGTCGATGCTGCGCAGGTTGACCGGAGCGCGCGGCGCGCCGTCTGCATGTTGAATGCTGTTCATTTTGATGATGACAAAGATGAGCTTGACTGAATTTTACGTGCGTCACGACAATGCACCAGCTTTGAAATGAATGCCCATGAATTCACCCAGTTTCAACCGCTGTGCCGGTGATTGCGACGCAGTCGAAAATCCAGCGGAACAATATCTGTTTCCAGAAAATTCCTGCGATACCCATTTCCATGTATTTGGTCGTCCCGATGATTTTCCGTTGATTGCGGAACGCGCCTATACGCCGGCTGTCGCGTCCATGGACGGTTATTGGAAAGCCTTTCGCCCATTGGGCGTGGACCGCTGCGTTCTGGTCCAGCCCAGCGTGTATGGCCGCGACCACGGCCTTCTCAAGCAGACGCTGCGCCATGCCGAGGCGGGCCGCATGCGTGGCGTGGCCGTGATCTATGAGGACACGCCGGAGGCGGAGATCGAAGCGCTGCACGTCCTGGGCGTGCGGGGCGCACGGTGCAATGCGCTGTTTTCGGGCGGGGTCTCCGTCTCCAGCCTGCAGGCTGTGGCCGACCGCATCCGGGGCCTGGGCTGGCATGTGCAATTGCTGGTGAACGTGGATGAAGACCCTGGCCTGGCGCAGCGCGTGGCCGATATGGGTGTGGCCGTGGTGGTGGATCACTTCGGCCACCCGTCGCGCCAGCTGGGCGCCGGCGGGCCGGGCAGCCGCAACCTGCAGGCGCTGATGAAGGAAGGCCGGGCCTGGGTGAAGTTCTCGGGCGCCTACCGGATATCGGCAACGGCATCGGCCGTGGACCCGGCCGTGACTCCCATTGCACATGCCCTGGTGCAGGCCAATCCGCATCGGATCGTATGGGGGTCGGACTGGCCGCATCCCGGAATAAAGGCCCGTTCGAATTCCGCTGGCGAATTGGCGCAGGCATTGGTGGATTGGGTTCCAGAGGAATACAGGCACACGGTATTGGTCGATAACCCCGCGCGCCTGTATTGGGGTCATTGATTTTCAAATAGCAGGAGACAGAGAAAATGAATCGAATCACATCGGGCCGCAGAGGCTTTATCCGCACGGCGGTATCTTTCGCGGCGCTGGCTGCGGCATCGGCTGCATCGGCAGTGCAGGCGCGCGCATTTCCCGCCAAGCCGCTCACGCTGGTCGTGCCCTTTGCGCCGGGCGGCAACGTGGACATCGTGGCCCGCACGCTGGGCATTCCGCTGGCCCGGCATGCGGGGCAGTCCGTGATCGTGGACAACCGTGCGGGCGGCGGTGGTGCCGTGGGTTCGGGCTGGGTGGCGCGCGCCGAGCCGGACGGGCATACGCTGCTGGTGGCCACGCCGGGCCAGTTGGGCACCTTGCCCGAGATGATCAAGCTGCCCTACCGCGCCGACAGCTTTGCGCCCATTGCCGTGGTCAGCCGCACGCCCGTGGTCGTGGTGGTGCGCGCCAACGACGCGCGCTTCAAGACCGCTGCCGATTTCATCAAGGCGATGAAGGCCAAGGATGGCAGCGTGACCGTGGGCCATGCCGGCCCGGGCTCGCCCAATCACCTGGCCGTGCTGCAGCTGGAAGATGCGGTGAAGGTGCGCGTCAATCCCGTGCCCTACAAGGGATCGGGGCCGGCCCTGGTCGATCTGATCGGCGGGCAGATCGACGCCGTGGTGGACCAGATCACCAGCTCCACGCCGCATATCAAGAGCGGCGCCCTGCGCGCGCTGTTCGTGCTGGGGCCGCGCGCCGGGGGCGGGCTGGCCGATGTGCCCGACCTGGCCCAGCTGGGCCTGCCGGTGTTCGATGCCACCACCTTCGCGGGCGTGTTCGCGCCCAAGGGTGTGCCCACGGCCAGCGTGGACAGCCTGTATGGCTGGATCTCCCAGTCTGTGGCCGACCCGGAGTTCAGCCGCCTGATCCGCGAGCTGGGCAGCGAGCCCTTCCCGGCCAGCGCGGCCGTGCTGCAGCGCCTGGTCAGCGAAGAAGCCGCGCTGGCGGCGCGGCTGACCCGGCAGGGGCGTCTGCGCGCGGAGTAGCCGCCGCGCGCACTTTCCCTTTCCCCTAGTACCCGGCCGCCAGCCCGTCGCGGCGCGGGTCGCTGGCGATCTGGTAGCCCTCCACGGCGGGATCGCCCATGCGCCAGATGAACTGGCCGGCGCCGAAGTCCTGGTAGGGGTCGTGGATGACCTCCACCTGGTGGCCCAGCGCCTGCAGGCCGGCGATGGTGGCCGGCTCCATGCCGCCTTCCACGTTGATGGCCAGGCCTTCGTTGACGCGCCAGCGCGGCGCATCGCAGGCCGCCTGGGGCGACTGGCGGTAGTCCAGCATGCGCACCACAGTCTGCATGTGGCCCTGGGGCTGCATGTTGCCGCCCATGACGCCGAAGCTCATCACGGGCTGGCCGTCGCGGGTCAGGAAGGCCGGAATGATGGTGTGGAAGGGGCGCTTGCCCGGGCCCACCAGGTTGGCGCGGTTGGGGTGCTGGGGGTCGGTGCCGAAGCCGTGGCCGCGGTTTTGCAGGCTGATGCCGAAGCTCGGCTCCACCACGCCCGAGCCAAAGCCCGAGAAGTTGCTCTGGATGAAGCTGACCATCATGCCGTTCTCGTCGGCCGCCGTCAGGTAGATGGTGCCGCCGCGCACGGGGTTGCCGGCCTTGAAGTCCTGCGCACGGCGCGGATCGATGAGCCTGGCGCGCGAGGCCAGGTAGGCGTCGTCCAGCATCTGTGCGGGCGTCACCTCCATGTCCGCGTCGGCCACGTAGCGGTAGATGTCGGCAAAGGCCAGCTTCATGGCCTCGATCTGCAGATGCTGGGAGGCCACGCCATCCACGGGCAGGCTGGCCAGGTCGAAGTTGGACAGAATGCCCAGCGCAATCTGCGCGGCAATGCCTTGCCCGCCCGGTGGGATCTCGTGCAGCGTGTGGCCGCGGTAATCCTTGGCCAGCGGCTGCACCCATTGCACTTCGTGCGCGGCCATGTCGGCCATGCCCAGGCAGCCGCCGTGCTGCTGCACGAACGAGGTCACGGCCCGGGCAATCTCGCCTTCATAAAAGGCCTTGCCGCGCGTGGCACCAATGGCGCGCAGGGCGCGCGCTGCGGCGGGAAAGCGGAACAGCTCGCCCACTTCCGGCGCGCGGCCCCGGGGCAGGAAGCTTTCCCTGAACCCCGGCTGCGATTGCAGCTCGGGCGCGCCTGCGGCCCATTTCTGCTGGACCACGGGCGGCACCAGGTAGCCGCGCTCGGCGATCTCGGCGGCCGGCTCCATCAGCGCGTCAAAGGGCAGCTTGCCGAAGCGCTCGTGCAGGGCCACCCAGGCGCTGACGGCGCCCGGCACGGTGATGGAGTCCACGCCCCGGCGCGGCGGCTTGTCCTGGCGGCCGTAGCGCTGGTGGAAGTACTCGGGCGCCCAGCCCTGCGGTGCGCGTCCGCTGGCGTTGAGCCCGTGCAGCTCCTTGCCATCCCAGAGGATGCAGAAGGCGTCCGAGCCCAGGCCGTTGCTCACCGGCTCGACGATGGTCATGGCCGCCGCCGCCGCAATGGCCGCGTCCACCGCGTTGCCGCCTGCCCACAGCATGCGCAGGCCGGCCTGCGCCGCCAGCGGGTGGGAGGTGGACACGGCATTGCGCGCGAACACGGGCACCCGCCTGGAGTCGTAGGGGTTGCCGGGAGTGAAGGGAGAGGAAGAGGCGTGCATGAAAGAACCTGCCTCAGTCGGCGGTGATGCCCATGGTCTTCACGTCACGGCTCCAGCGCGTCAGCTCGCGGTCGATCTGCTGCTTGAAGGACTTGGGGTCGCTGGTCTCGGGGTCCAGGCCCTGGGCCTCGAACTGGGCCTGCACTTCGGGGCGCTCCATGATCTTGCGCACTTCCTGGGCCAGCCGCTCGACGATGGCCGGGTCCGTGCCGCCCGTGGTGAACAGGCCGTACCAGGACGTGAAGGCATAGCCTGGCAGGCCGGCCTCGGCGACTGTGGGCACGTTGGGCAGGTTCTTGACGCGCTGCTTCGTGGTCACGGCCAGGATGCGGGTCTGGCCGGTCTTGGCCGAGGTGATGGCGGGCGGAATGCCCGAGAAAATGGCCTGCACCTGGCCGCCCGACACATCGGTGATGGCCGGGCCGTTGCCGCGGTAGGGCACGTGCACGAGGTTCACGCCGGCCTGCTGCGCGAACAGCGCGCCGGCCAGGTGCAGCGTGGAGCCGTTGCCCGACGACGCGTAGTTGATGCTGCCCGGCGCCTTGCGCGCGGCCTCGATCATTTCCTGCACCGTCTTGTAGGGCAGGGCGGCGTTCACCAGCAGCGCGTTGCCGGACTCGGCCACCAGGGTGATGGGCTCCAGGTCCTTGCGCGGGTCGAACGACAGCTTCTTGGCCAGCACGGGCGCCACGGTGTTGCTGCCGATGGAGCCCAGCAGCAGCGTGTAGCCGTTCTTGGGCGCCTTGGCCACCACTTCGCTGGCGATCAGGCCGCCCGCGCCGCCGCGGTTCTCCACCACCACGCTCTGGCCCAGGCGCTGCTGCAGCTCCTTGGCCAGGATGCGGGCCACGATGTCGTTGGCGCCGCCGGCGGCAAAGCCCACCATGATCTTCAGCGGCTGCGAGGGCCAGGCATCGGCGGCGGGCGCCGCCCAGCCGGGCGTGGCGCAGGTCAACAGGGCGGCGCAGCAGACGAGCAGGCGGCGGGACACGGGTGCAGGCATGGAGATCTCCAGAAATCCGGGAAGTGGGAGGGTGCGATCAGGACGATCGGCTATCGGTTGCCAGCGATTTTGATGATAGAAACTGTTTGGTGAAAGCTGGAATTTCTTACGAATCTTGAAAGTAAAACTTTTATGCCAAGCCTGCGCATTCTTCGCACTTTTCTGGCCGTGGCGGCCGAGGGCTCCTTCACCGCCGCCGGACAGCGCGTGGCGCTGACCCAGGTGGCCGTGGGGCTGCAGATGCGCACGCTGGAAAACGACCTCAAGCGCAAGCTGTTCGCGCGCCAGGGCAAGCTGGTCACGCTCAACGAGCAGGGCCGGGCGCTGGTGCCCATTGCCACCCAGCTGGTGGCGCTGTACGAGCAGGCCAAGCACGGCACGCGGGCCGACGCACCGCTGGCCGGCACCGTGCAGTTCGGCTCCATCGTCTCGGCGCTGAGCCAGCTGGTGCGCGCCACGCTGGAGCTCAAGCGCCACCATCCGGCGGTGGACCTGCATGTGGTCTCGGGCAAGTCCAACCGGCTGATCGCCCAGGTGGAGAACCATGAGCTGGATGCGGCCGTGGTGGTCTACAACCCGGCCATCAAGCGCCCCTCGCTGGTCTGGACACCGCTGTACGCCGAGCCCATGGTGCTGCTGGCGCCGCGCGCCGCCCGGCCCGCGGCGCCTGCCGACATGGTGGAGCGCTATCCCTTCATCCGCTTCGACCGCACCGAGCACACGGGCGAGCTGGTGGAGCGCACGCTGCGCCGCCTGCGCGCCAAGCCCCAGGAGTTCCTGGAGCTCAACTCCATCGAGACCATCGTGGAGCTGGTGCGCGACGGCATGGGCGTGGCCATGCTGCCCAATCTGGCGCGGCATGGCTGGGAGGGTGACCCGCGCCTGCGCGTGCTGCCCATTGCCCAGACTGCCGAGAGCCGGCAGATCGCCCTGGTGCAGCTGCGCACGGCGGCGCGCGCCGAGATCATCACCGCCGTGGGCCAGCAATTCGTGGCGGCGCTGGCGGTGCCGGCCTGAGCGCGGCGCTGTGGGTGTTGCGCCGATCCGCGTGTCTTAAGTTGCGTATTGCGCGAGCCCGTGGCCCATGGACCAGTTCTCCTTGTCCACCTCGACCAGGTTGACGAACACGTCCTCGGGCCGCAGGCCGGGGCTTTCGACCAGCAGCTCGGCGATGCGGCTGAACAGCGCCTTCTTCTGCTCCAGGCTGCGCGTATTGCTGACCGTGAGCTGCACCAGCACCAGATCGTCGCTGCGCGCCACGCCCAGGTAGGAGGCGCCGTAGCGGAAGTTGTCGCCGTCATGCTCGGTGATGGTCATGAACTGGTCGTCCTCCGGCACGTTGAAGGTCTCGCGCATGGCGCGGTAGAGGCTGTCGCAGATGGCCTGGCGGTAGGCGGGGGACTTGCCGGCGCGCATGTTGATCCGGGTCATGGGCATGGTGTGGCTCCTTTGCGTTGAGTTGAGTTGAGTTGCGTTGCTTTGCGTTGTGGGAGCCTCGAAGGTAGGTCGTGCCAGCTATTTTGAAAAGCCATGATTTCTGATATCAGTAATAATGAACTGCAATGATTCAACGACCCCTTGACCTGGATGCCGTGCAGAGCTTCGTGCACATCGCGGAGCTGGGCAGCTTCACGCGCGCGGCCGAAGCCATGCAGACCACGCAGGCCGCCGTCAGCCTCAAGCTCAAGCGGCTGGAGCAGCGGCTGGGCTGCCGGCTGGTCGAGCGCACGCCGCGCCATGTGCAGCTGTCGGCGCTGGGTGCCGACTTCCTGCCCCATGCGCGCGAACTGTTGCAGGCCCATGAGCGCGCACTGGCGCTGGCCGTCAGCACGCGCCAGCGGCTGACCATCGGCATCAGCGACCACGTGGCCGGGCCTGAGCTGCCGGCACTGATCGCCCGCATGAATGCGCAGGACCCGCAGCTGCTGATCGACATCCGCATCGCATCGTCCGGCCCGCTGCTGCAGGGGTTTGACCGGCGCGAGTACGACACGGTGATCGTTCGCACGCATGCCGGGCGTGACGACGGCGAGCTGCTGGCCGAGGAGCCCTTCGGCTGGTTTGCCGCGCCCGGCTGGCAGCACCGCGCGGGCGAGCCCCTGCCGCTGGCCACGCTGGCCGAACCCTGCGGCGTGCGCGCCATGGCCGGACAACTGCTGGATTCGGCGCGCATGCCGTGGACCGAGGTGTTCGTGGGCGGCGGCGTGGCCGCTGTCTCGGCCGCCGTCATGGCGGGGCTGGGCGTGGCCGCGCTGGCGCCGCGCATGCTGGCCCTGGGCGCCGTGGACGTGGGCCCGCGCCTGGGCCTGCCCACGCTGCCGCGCCTGCCCGTGCTGCTGCACACCCGCGTGCGCGAAGGCCGGCCGCGCGCGGCGCTGGATGCGCTGGGCGCGGCCTTCAAGTCCGCCGTGCGTGGCTAGCAGCCAACAATCGGCCCGGCATGGTGCGCAGCCGCTTGTGCCTGCGGGGCAACGGGCGATAGACTCGCACCCCTCCCATCCACCCTCACCCTTTCGAGGTGCACCATGCCCCGCCGCACAGCTTCCTGCTGAACGACTTCGTCACACGCTGATCCTGGCCTTGCCCCGGATGTCTTTTGCGTGTGCGCTGCGGTGCGTGGCCTTTTGAGGGCTTGCGGCTGACCGTCCGGTTTGCGGACGGACCCGACAGTCCTGCCATCTTCCCCTTCGACAGCCTGCCGGCCCGGCCACCACGGGCCAGGCCGCGCTGTCGCTGCATCCCCTGCATTGCGGCGCCTGGCGTCGTCGTCGGCTTTTCCCGCTCCATGGCATGGCGCCGTGGGGTGCTGCATCGTTTTCGGAAAGCACGACATGACCCCATCCATTGCCCAAGGCGCTCACTTTCTTGCGAGCGTCGAGATCCTCAAATACCCCCGCACGCCGCACCTGCGCGGCTCGCGCCTGCAGTCCGGTGACCAGGACGACGCCGTGCCCTATGAGCGGCTGGCCGGCCGGCACATCGTCGTCGAGGAAAAACTCGACGGCGCCAACGCCGCGCTGAGCTTTGCCGGCGACGGCCAGCTGCTGCTGCAGTCGCGCGGCCACTACCTGGACAGCGAGCGGCCCGGCGGGCGCGAGCGCCAGTTCAACCTCTTCAAGCAATGGGCCCAGGCCCATGAGGGCGCGCTGCTGTCCCTGCTGGACGACCGCTACCAGGTGTTCGGCGAGTGGATGTATGCCAAGCACTCGCTGTTCTACGACGCGCTGCCGCACTGGTTCTGCGAGTTCGACATCTGGGACCGCTCGGCGCAGTGCTTCCTGGACACGCCGTGCCGCCATGCCCTGCTGGCCGGCGTGCCCGTGGTCTCGGTGCCCGTGCTCTACAGCGGGGTGGCGCCCCGGCGCATGCAGGACCTGCTGGCGCTGCTGGCCCCCTCGCTGGGCCGCAGCGCGCGCTGGCGCCAGGCCTTCGAGCAGGTGGTGGCCCGCCAGAAGCTGGACCTGCCGCTGTGCTGGCGGCAGACCGACGGCTCCGAGCTGGCCGAGGGCCTGTACCTCAAGGTGGAGGAGGGCGGCCAGACCGTGGCGCGCTACAAGTTCGTGCGGCCGGACTTCGTGCAGGTCATCCTCGATTCAGGCTCGCACCACAGCGAGCGGCCCATCGTCCCCAACGGGCTGCGCGAAGGCGCAGACATCTTTGCGGCCGATATTTCAAAAAGCTGGTGAGGCCTGCAGCGCAGACCCATCGCAAGGAGATTTCCATGACGAACTGGAAACAGATCCAGTCCCTGGTGCCGCAGCCCGGCGCCGACCCCGACTTCGCGGCCTGCCTGGCCGCCTTCCCCCAGCTGGAGCAGGCCAAAACCACGCCGCAGGACCCCGTCTATCACGCCGAAGGCGATGTCTGGACGCACACGCAGATGGTGGTGCGCGAACTGCTGGCCGATCCCGGCCATGCGGCGCTCACCGCCACCGAGCGCGAGACGGTCTTCCTGGCCGCGCTGCTGCACGACGTGGCCAAGTGCTCGACCACCGTGGTGGGCGAGGACGGCCGCATCGGCCAGCCCGGCCATTCGCGCCGGGGTGCGCTGGATGCGCGGCTCATGCTCTGGGAAGCCGGTGCGCCCGTGGACCAGCGCGAGGCCATCTGCCGCCTGATCGCCGTGCACCAGGTGCCGTTCTTCGCCTTTGCCGACTCGCGGCGCGGCCTCTCGCCCGAGTTCATCGTGCGCGAGCTGTCCTGGCAGGTGGACCTGCACCTGCTCACCCTGCTGGCGCGGGCCGACATGCGCGGGCGCATCTGCCCGGACATTGCGTCCGTGCTCGTCAACATCGAGCTGGTGCGCGAGTTCGCGCTGGAGGAGGGCTGCCTGCGCACGCCACGCCGCTTTGCCTCGGCCGAGACGGCGGTGCGCTACTTCCGCGGCGCGCAGCTGCATCCCGACTATGCGCTGCACGAGCAGGCCGGCTCGCGCGCCATCGTCATGTGCGGCCTGCCGGCCAGCGGCAAGAACACCTGGGTGGCGGCCCACCATGGCGACCTGCCCGTGGTCTCCTTCGACGATGCGCGTACGGAGCTGGGCCTGCGTCACGGCCAGAACGAAGGCGCGGCCGCCCACCATGCCGTGGACAAGGCCAAGGCCCTGCTTCGCGCGAGCCAGCCCTTTGTCTGGAACGCCACCCACCTGTCGCGCCAGATGCGCGGCAAGACCGTGGACCTGTGCCTGGCCTACGGCGCCCGCGTGGAACTCGTGCACCTGGAAGCCAGCCGCCCCACCCTGCTGGCCCGCAACCGCGCGCGCGACACCACGCTGACCAACGCGGCCCTGCTCGGCCTGCTGCAGCGCTGGGATGTGCCTTTGCCTACCGAGGCGCATGCGCTGTCGTTGGTGGTCAATGAGGGGTAGGTCGGGGGTGGGGGTAGGCCCCGCCTTTCGCTCAGTCCCTTCGGATTCCGCGCTCCTTCACCAGCCGGCCCCACTTGGCGGCTTCGCTGTCGATGAAGGCGGCGAACTCCTGGCTGCTGCCGCCGCCGAACTCGTTGCCCTGGGAGACGATGCGTTCCCGGACTTCCGGGTGCTCCATGGCCTTGGCGAACGCCTTGTGGAGCCGGGCCACGATCTCGGGCGGCGTGCCTTTGGGCGCCACATAGCCCATCCAGTTGGAGACGGTGACCTGGGGGAAGCCGGACTCGGCGAAGGTGGGCACGTCAGGGAGCATGGCCAGGCGCTGTGCCGAGGTCACACCCAGCGCGCGGATCTTGCGCGCCTGTATGGAGGGCGCGGCCGCACCGGTCTGCTCGAACATCAGGTCCACCTGTCCCGACAGCAGGGCGGTGGCGGCGGGACCACCGCCCTTGAAGGGCACGCCGACCATGTCCAGGCCTGCCGCCGCCTCGAAAAGCTCGGCCGAGAGATGGTGCGCGCCGCCCGGCCCTGCGTTGGCGATGTTCAGCTGCCCCGGCCTGTCCTTGGCGGCCGTCACCACATCGGCCACGCTGCGATAGGGCTTGTCGGCGGGCGTGACCAGCACCAGCGGGCTTTTCTCCAGCAGGATGATGGGGACAAAGGTCTTGGGATCGAAGTTGAGCCTGGGATAGATCCAGGGATTGACGGCCAGCGGCCCGAAGCTGCCCATGGCGATGGTGTAGCCGTCGGCTGCGGCGCGGCCCACGAACTCCATTCCGATGTTGCCGCTGGCGCCGGGCTTGTTGTCCACGATCACGGGCTGGCCCAGTATCTGCGCCAGCTGCCTGGCCACGAGCCGGGTCTTGACGTCGGTGTTTCCGCCGGCCGCGAAGGGCACGACGATGGTGACGGCGCGGACCGGGTAGCCGTCGGGGGCGGTCTGGGATCGGGCCGTGGCTGAAGCCAGGACCAGGATGGCGGCGGCCGTGGCGGCCAGCGCGGGATGAAGCTGCATGTCGTCTCCTGTGGTTTTCTGAAGGGAAAGGCAAATGCCGGGAAAGGGCGCGCGCCCTCACTCGGCCACGATGCGGGCCGAGGTCACGATGGCGGCGTACCTGGCGGTCTCGGCGGCGATGAAATCCCTGAACTGCTGCTGGGACATGGGGGCGGGCTCGCCGCCCAGTTCGCGCAGGCGCGGCAACAGCGCGGGATCCTTGAGCGCATTGACCACCGCTGCATGCAGCCGCGCCTGGACGGCCGGCGGCGTGGAGGCGGGCGCGAAGAGGCCGAACCAGTTGTCCAGGTCGTAGGAGGCCAGGCCCGTGGACTCGGCAATGGCGGCAATGCCGGGGGCGAAGCTGGCGCGCTGCGCTGAAGTCACCGCCAGCGCCTTGACACGGCCGCTCTTGATGAAGGGCGCGGCCCCCGCGTAGCTGACGAAGGCCAGTTCGACCACGCCCGAGGACACGTCCACCAGCTGGTTGGCCGCGCCCCGGTAGGGCACGTGGTTCAGCCGAATGCCGGCCAGCGACTGCAGCAGCTCGCCATTGAGGTGCTGGGGATTGCCCACGCCGCTGGTGGCGTAGCCGAGCTTGCCGGGGCTGGCCTTGGCCAGGCGCACCAGTTCATCGATGTTGCCGGCCGGCAGGCCGGGCGAGGCCACCAGCACGTTGGGCACGCGCGTGACCAGGGTCAGGGGCGCCAGGTCGCGGGACGGCTGGTAGGGCATGCGGCCCTGGTGCACCAGCGGGGCGATGGCGGTTTCGCCGGCCGAGCCCAGCAGCAGCGTGTGGCCGTCGCCCGCCGCGCGTGCCACGGCGCCTGCGCCCAGCATGCCGCTGGCGCCGGGCCTGTTGTCCACCACCACCGGCTGCTTGAGCGTCACGCGCAGCCGCTCGGCCAGCAGCCGGGCCATGGCGTCGACGCCGCCGCCTGCAGTGAAGGGAACCACGAGAGTGATGCTGCGCTGCGGCGCGTCCTGGGCCGCAGCGGGCAGGTTGCCGATGAGGCTGATGAGGCCAATGAGGCCGGCGAGCAGCGCGGTGCCCAGGTTGCGCAACAAGCTGCGGCGGGAGGGAGCGGACATGTCAAAACTCCTTGGCGGCCTTGTGGCCAGGGTTTCAGGGAAAGCGAGATAAGTCGATTGATTGCATTTTAGAAATTCAATATGCAAAATATCAGCTATGGAAAACACCGAGAACCCCTTTTCCCGCGTCCTTGAACTGGACGGAGTCCGCTACCACGCCGCCGATGTGCCTGGCGTGCTGGGCGAGTGCCTGCCGCGCCTGCCCATGGTGCTCAGGTTGTTGCTGGAGAACGTGCTGCGCCACATGGAGGGGCAGGAAAGGGACGCTGCCGTGGCTGCCCTGCGGGCCTGGCTGGATCACGGCAGCAGCGAGGCCGAGATCGCCTTCCAGCCGGGCCGCGTGCTCATGCACGACACCACCAGCACGCCGGCGCTGGTCGACATCGCAGCCATGCGTGATGCCCTGCACGAAGAGGGCGTGGATCCGGCCGTGCTCAATCCGGTGCTGCCCGTCGACGTGTCGGTGGACCACTCGCTGGCCGTGGAGGCCTATGCAGCGCCGGGCGCCGCCCAGGCCAACCTGGAGCACGAGATACGGCGCAATGCCGAGCGCTACCGCTTCCTGCGCTGGGCCTCCAGGGCCCTGGCCCATGTGACCATCCACCCGCCGGGCACGGGGATCATGCACACCATCAACCTGGAGCAGCTGGCCACCGTGGTGACCACCGAGGAGCGCGGCGGCAGGCTCTGGGCCGTGCCCGACATGATGCTGGGCACGGACAGCCACACACCCATGGTCAACGGCATCGGCGTGCTGGGCTGGGGCGTTGGCGGGCTGGAGGCGCAGACCGTGATGTTCGGCATGCCCACCATGCTGCGCATCCCCGACGTCATCGGCGTGCGGCTGACCGGCGCGCTACGCCCCGGCGTGCAGGCCAGCGACCTGGCCCTGGTCGCCACCCAGCGGCTGCGCGCCCTGGGGGTGGCCGGCGAGTTCGTCGAGTACTTCGGCCCCGGCGTGTCCACGCTGACGGCGGGCCAGCGCAGCGTGGTGGCCAACATGGCGCCCGAGTACGGCGCCACCACGGGCTACTTCGCGGTCGATGGCCAGACGCTTGACTACCTGCGCGCCACGGGCCGCAGCCCACAGCGCGTCGCCCTGGTCGAGGCCTATATGCGTGCCCAGGGCCTGTGGTTCGATCCGCAGGCCCAGCCGCGCTACACACGCCAGATCGAGATCGACCTGGACACCGTGGGCTGGCACATTGCCGGTCCGCGCCGTCCGCAGGACCTGCTGGACTATGGCGACAGCGCCCGCGCGCTGCAGGCCGTGGGCTTTGTTGCGTCCGGCGCGCAGACCGGGCTGCCGCGCCATGCCGTGGCGCTGGCCGCCATCACCAGCTGCACCAATACCTCGGACCCCGCGCTGCTGGTCGCCGCCGGGCTGGTGGCGCGCAAGGCGCGGGCGCTGGGGCTGAAGGTCCCCGCATGGGTCAAGACCTCGCTGGCACCGGGCTCGCCGGCGGCTGCCTCCTATCTGGCGCGCGCCGGGCTGCTGCAGGACCTGGAGGCCGTGGGCTTCGGCATCGTGGGCTACGGCTGCACCACCTGCATCGGCAACCCCGGCCCGCTGACGGAGCCGGTGCGCCAGGCCCAGCGCGCCGGCCAGGCCAAGGCCGTGGCCATTTTGTCGGGCAACCGGAATTTCCCGGGCCGCGTGCATCCGGACATCGAGCTGAGCTTCATCATGTCGCCGTCCCTGGTCATCGCCTTCGGCCTGGCCGGCGACGCGGCCCGCAACCTGCGCCTGGAGCCGGTGCAGCACCTGGCCGATGGCCGGCCCGTGTTCCTGGCCGACCTCATGCCCACCCGCGAGGAAGTCCAGGCGGCGCTGGCGCTGGGCCTGCACCCGCAGGACTTCGGCCGCGACTTCGCGCGGGCCACGCTCAACCCGGCCTGGCATGCGCTGAAGGCGCCCGAGGGGCCGTTGTTTCCCTGGGACGCGCGGTCCACCGCGCTGCGCCGCCCGCCCTTTGCCGCGCTGTCCGAGGGCAGCCAGCTGGGCCGCTACCAGGCCCACCCGCTGCTGGTGGTGGGCGACGACATCACCACGGACCATATCTCGCCGGCCAGCGCCATCCCGCCCGACAGCCTGGTGGCCGATTTCCTGGTGGAGCGCGGCGACGACCGGGGTGATCTCAACGTCTTCGCGTCGCGGCGCGGCAACTGGGAGGTGATGGTGCGGGCGGCCTTTCACAGCAAGACGCTGAAGAACCTGCTGGCGCCCGGTGCCCCCGTGGCCCATGGCCTGCATGCGCCATCGGGCGAGATCGCGCCGCTGTGGGACATCGCGCAGCGCTACCGCAAGGCGGGCCAGTCCGTGGTGCTGGTGGCCGGCGAGCGCTACGGCACGGGCTCCTCGCGCGACTGGGCCGCCAAGGGCCAGCGCCTGCTGGGCATACGTGCCGTGCTGGCCCTGAGCTTCGAGCGCATCCACCGCTCCAACCTCATCGGCATGGGCATCGTGCCGCTGCGCTTGCCTGCGGGCATGGGGCCGCAGGAACTGGCGCTGCAGCCGGGCGACCGTATCGAGATCGATGCACCGTCCGACGCCCTGGCGCCGCGCTGCGCCGTGCCCGTGCGCATACTGCGCGGCGATGGCAGCGTCCAGGCGCTGCAGGCCACGGCCGCCGTGGAGACGCAGCTGGAGGCCGGGCTGCTGCGCAGCGGCGGCGTGATTCCTTCCATCCTGCGGCAGGCGGCCGGGCGCTGATGTGGCATGGCATGACAATGGGGGCATGAAGACCTCCACCCAGCTGTGCTCGCAAATCCTGGCACTGGCCCGTTCCGAACAATGGGACAGCGGAACCCACCTGGCCGCCCAGGGCCTGGCCGACCGGCTGCGCGTCTCCCGCCAGCCCGTCAACGAGGCCTTGCAGCAGCTGCAGGAGCAGGGTGTGGTGCGGCGCGAGCGCAACCGGGGGTTTTTCCTGGCCCTGCCGCATGACGGGATTCCGGACGAACTGCTGGCCGAGGCGGCGGCCGGCGACCAGGACCTGACCGAAGCCATCTACTTTCGCATCGCCGAGGACCGGCTGCGCGCCAGCCTGCCCGAATCCGTCACCGAGGCCGCGCTGCGCACGCGCTACGGCCTGAGCAAGGCCCAGCTGGCGGCCGTGCTCAACCGCATCGCGCAGGAGGGCTGGATCGAGCGCAAGCCCGGCTACGGCTGGACCTTTGCGGCCATGCTGACCACGCCCGACAGCCTGCTGCAGTCCTACCGCCTGCGTATGGCGCTGGAGCCGGCCGCGCTGCTGGAGCCCGGCTACCGGCTGGACCGCGCCGTGCTGCAACGCTGCCGCGCGGCCGAAATCCACTTGCTCGAAGGCGGCATCGCCACCGACCCGGCCGACCGCATCCACGACCGGGGGGTGAACTTCCACGAGTCCCTGGTCGAGGCCTCGGGCAACGTGTTCTTCATCGACACCATCCGCCGCGTCAACCGCGTGCGGCGCCTGCTGTCCTACCGCTCCATGCAGGACCGGGCGCGCTACCGCGAGCACTGCGAGCAGCATCTGAACATCCTGGAACTGCTGGGGCGCGAGCGCAACGAAGAAGCCTCCCTCGCCATGCGCGAGCACCTGGCGAGCACCTTGCGCAACCTGGCCAGCATCAGCGATCTCCTCGGTCCCGGTGCAGCGTCCCCGGAACCTTCGCGTACCCCTTCGCGTACCTCTTCCACGCCCCGGCGGGCATCCCGTTGACCCTTGAAGCGAGCCATCCATGAACCTTTCTTCCCAGCTGCTGTCCACCCTCGCGCCGCTTGGCCGCATCCGCGCCTCCATCAACACCGGCAATCCCATCCTTGCGCGGCTGCAGGCCGATGGCCAGCCCGCAGGCGTGTCCATCGACCTGGCCCGGCGCCTTGCGCAGCAGCTGGGGCTGGAGCTGGAACTGGTGGTCTTCGATACGGCCGCCAAGTCGGTGGATGCCGTCACGCGCGAGGAGGCCGACTTCGGCTTCTTTGCCGTGGACCCCGTGCGCGGCGCGGGCATCGGCTTTACCGCGCCCTATGTGCTGATCGAGGGCAGCTACCTGGTGCGCCAGGATTCGCCGCTGACCGACAACGCCCAGGTGGACCGGGCCGGCCACACGGTGGTGGTCGGCAAGGGCAGCGCCTATGACCTGTACCTGAGCCGCGAGCTCAAGCATGCGCAGATAGAGCGCGCCGTGTCCTCGCCCGCCGTGGTGCAGACCTTTGTGGAATCGACGGCCGATGTGGCCGCCGGCGTCAAGCAGCAATTGGAGGCCGATGCCGCCCGCCTGCCCGGCCTGCGCCTGCTGCCGGGCCGCTTCATGGTGATCCAGCAGGCCATGGGCCTGCCCAAGGGGCGGGGCGATGAGGCCCTGCGCGTGCTGGCGGCCTTTGTGGAAGAGGCCAAGGCTTGCGGCTTTGTGGCCGAGGCGCTGCAGCGCCATGGCATTCAGGGCGCGGCCGTCGCACCGCTGGCGGGCGCATCGGCATGAGCACCTGTGCGTCGCGCCCCCTGTACGCCTACGTGGGTTCGCGCACCACGCGCGAGCGCGACGCACGTGGCGAGGGCATCACCGTCTATCGCGTGGACGAAGCCACGGGCGGCCTGCAGCATCTGCAGACCGTGGACGGGCTTGCCAACCCCTCGTTCCTGGCGCTCGATGCAGCCGCCACCCGGCTCTACACCGTGCATGGCGATGGCCATGAGGTCAGCGTCTTCGCACGTGATGCCGCAACGGGCCGCCTGGCGTTGCTGCAGACCCGGGACTGCGGCGGGCGCAACCCGGTGCACCTGGCCATCGCCCCGGGCGGACGGCAGCTGGTGGTCTCCGACCATCTGGGCGAGCCGGCTGCCAGCGACGGCCACCGGGGGTATGGCGGGCCAGGCGGTACGCTGGCCGTGATGTCGATCGCACCGGACGGGCGCCTGGGCTCCGTGCAGCAGCGGCTTGCGCTACCGGGCCAACCCGGGCCGCATCGCAAGGAGCAGCCGTTTGCCAAGCCGCACTTCAACCCCTTCTCGCCGGACGGGCGCTTCGTGCTGGTCCCTGACAAGGGGCAGGACCGGATCTTCATCTTCGCCTTCGAGCACGGGCGGCTGGTGCCTGCGCCCCAGCCCTGGCTGGACTGCCGCGAAGGCTCGGGCCCGCGGCATATCGCCTTCCATCCTGCGCTGGCCTGCGCCTATGTGGTCAACGAACTGGACAACACCGTGCTCACCTGCCGCTTCGATGCGGCCACGGGGGCACTGCAGGGCTTGCAGATCCTGTCCACCCTGCCGGAGGGCTTTGTGGGCAACAGCCGGGCGGCGGGCATCGAGGTCTTGCGCGACGGCCGGCAGGTGCTGGTGTCCAATCGCGGCGCTGACGGCATTGCGGTCTTCGATGTCGATCCTTTGACGGGGCTGCTGCACGCCAGTGGCGGCTTCGCCTCGGGCGGGCGCACGCCGCGCTTTTTCACGTCCTCGCCCGATGGGCGCCTGCTCTATGTGCTCAACGAGGACAGCGACAGCATCGTCTGCCATGCCCGGGATGACGCCTGGCGCCCGCTGGCCAGCACCCACTGCGCCAGCCCGGTGTGCATGGTGTTCGCGCGGTAGTCGTCCACGCCGCCCTCCGGGGCAGGATCAGGCGCCGCGCAGCACCAGCAGGTCGATGCTGGCCGGCACGCCCAGGCGCACGGCAAAGCCGGCCCACAGGCCTGCGCCGGCGCTGACGAAGAGCTTCATGGCGCCGACCTCGTACTCGCCGCGCACGAAGCCGTCGTTGGCGGGCGCCACCAGCCATTGGTCCATGCCCAGGATCAGGCCGCCGTGCGTATGGCCCGACAGCTGCAGGCCCACGCCGTGGGCCGCATTGTCGCGGGCGGTCTTGGGCTGGTGGGCCAGCAGCAGGTGGTATTGCGCACCGGCCTCTTTGGCCTGGCGGGCCACGGTGTCGATGTCGGGCGGCACGCCTTCGGCCACGGAGGGGTCGGTGTTCTGGCGCGACAGGCGGCCATAGGCCGGATCGCCGATGCCCGACAGCGCCAGGCGCGCGCCCTGCACATCGATCAGCTGCATGCGGTTTTCCAGCAGGTTCAGGCCCAGGCGGCGGAATTCGGCCATCCAGGCGTCGTACCCGCTGTAGTACTCATGGTTGCCGGGCGCCGCCCACACGCCGTAGCGTGCCTTGAGCTGCGCCAGCGGCGCGACGTTGGCGCGGCCGCTGTCCACATCGCCGTCCACCATGTCGCCGGGCAGCACGATGAGGTCCGGCCGCGCCTCCAGCGTGCGGTCCACGATGGTCTGCACATAGCGCGCGTTGTTGATGGGGCTGGCGTGGATGTCGGCCAGCACGGCCACGCGCAGGCCTTCCAGGCCGGTGGGCAGGCCGGGCAGGCGCAGCGTGCGTTCGTGCACCTCGGGTGGGCGCAGTGCATTGGCCACGCCCCAGGCCGACAGCAGGCCCGCCAGGGCCAGGGCGCCGGCCGTGAGCAGCGGGGCGTGCAGGCGCTGCTTCCAGTCCTCGCGCCGGGCCACGGCGGCCAGCGCCCAGAGGCCGTCGCGCAGCACGATGAAGACGGCCAGCATCAGCAGCAGGGCCAGCACCCAGCCGCCCGGCACCTGCAGATAGGCCAGCGTGCGGTACTCGACCGTGCCCTCGCGCAGCAGCACCAGCAGCAGGGCGGGCGTGCAGCCCAGGGCCGCCGTGGCGACGGCCGCCATCAGGCGTGCGCGGCGCGGCATCAGGCGGACGGGCCACCACAGCCACAGGGCCAATAGCGGGATGACGAGGGCGGCAAGAGAAACCATGGGGAGCAGATCGAGGAAGGCGGGTGAGGTGGCCAGCGCCGGGCGCGGGCGGCAAGGCGAGCGCCGATTGTGCGCAATGCCTTGCATGCGGCCGGCCCGCACTGGCGAAGGCCCTGGCCTGCGGGGGTTTTCATGCGGGCGGCACAGGGCCGGCGTATGGAAATCTGCAGCCGCGTGGCGCCGTCGGCATGGCGCGGGGATAATCCAGCCCCTTATGCCTTTGAAGATCAGCTTCCCTGAATCCCTGCCCGTATCCGCCCGCCGTGAGGAAATCATGGAGGCCATGGACCGGCACCAGGTCATCATCGTGTGCGGCGAGACGGGCTCGGGCAAGACCACGCAGCTGCCCAAGATCGCGCTGGCGCTGGGCCGGGGCAAGGTCAACGCCACGCCCGACGACAAGGGCCAGGTGCGCGGCCACCTGATCGGCCACACGCAGCCGCGCCGCATTGCCGCCAGCTCGGTGGCCAAGCGCATTGCCGAGGAGCTGAACACGCCGTTGGGCGATGTGGTGGGCTACAAGGTGCGTTTCCAGGACCGGCTGTCCAAGGACGCCTCGGTCAAGCTGATGACGGACGGCATCCTGCTGGCCGAGACGCAGACCGATCCGCTGCTCAAGGCCTACGACACCCTCATCATCGACGAGGCCCACGAGCGCAGCCTCAACATCGACTTCCTGCTGGGCTACATCAAGCAGATCCTGCCCCGGCGCCCCGACCTCAAGGTGGTGGTGACATCGGCCACCATCGATGCCGACCGGTTCTCCAGGCATTTCGAAGGCCCCAAGGGGCCTGCGCCCGTGATCATGGTCTCGGGCCGCACCTACCCCGTGGAGATGCGCTGGCGCCCCTTCGAGGAAAAGCGCGACCACGACCTCAACGATGCCATCGCCGAAGGCGTGGACGAGCTGTGGTCCGGCGGCGTCAGCGGCGACATCCTGGTGTTCCTGCCCGGCGAGCGCGAGATCCGCGAGGCGGCCGACCACCTGCGCAAGCACCTGGCACAGCAGCCCGTGCTGCGCCATGCCGAGGTGCTGCCGCTGTTCTCGCGCCTGTCGCAGGCCGAGCAGGACCGCATCTTCGACAGCCACACGGGCCGGCGCATCGTGCTCGCCACCAACGTGGCCGAGACCTCGCTGACCGTGCCCGGCATCCGCTATGTGATCGATGCGGGCACGGCGCGCGTCAAGCGCTATTCCTTCCGCAGCAAGGTCGAGCAGCTGCTGGTCGAGCCCATCAGCCAGGCCGCGGCCAACCAGCGCGCGGGCCGTTGCGGCCGCGTGGCCAACGGCATCTGCATCCGCCTGTACGACGAGGCCGACTTCGGCACGCGCGCGCGCTTCACCGACCCTGAAATCCTGCGCTCCTCGCTGGCCGGCGTCATCCTGCGCATGAAGTCGCTGGGCCTGGGCGACGTGGTGAATTTCCCCTTCCTTGAATCGCCCTCGGGCCGCGCCATTGCCGACGGCTACCAATTGCTGGGCGAACTGGGCGCCGTGGACGAGCGCGGCGAGCTGCTGCCCATGGGCCGCGAGCTGTCGCGCCTGCCGCTGGACCCGCGCGTGGGCCGCATGATCCTGGAGGCGCGCACGCGCGGCGCCGTGGCCGAGGTGCTGGTCATCGCCTCGGCCCTGTCCGTGCAGGACGTGCGCGACCGGCCGCTGGAAGCCCAGCAGCAGGCCGACCAGCAGCACGCCAAGTTCGACGACGAGAAAAGCGAATTCAGCGGCTACCTGCGCCTGTGGAAATGGCTGCAGGATGCGCGCGGCGGCAAGGTGGTGGCCAAGAGCCGCAAGGAAATGGCCACGGCCCAGGCGCCGGCCGCCAAGCCATCGGCGCGCAATGCCGCCTTCCTGCCCGTGGCCCAGCGCAGCGGCGGGCAGAGCGTGGCCGCCCCGGCGGCCGAGGCGCTGGCGGCCTTCCATCCGCAGGACACCGGTCCCGGCACGGATGACGAGCCCTCGCACAAGCTCAGCAACCGCCAGTGGGAGCAGCTGCTGCGCCAGAACTTCATCAACATCCGCCGCGTGCGCGAATGGCGCGACATCCACTCGCAGCTGCTGACCGTGGTCAACGAGCACAAGTGGAAGATCAACACCGAGGCCGCAGGCTACGACGCCGTGCACCTGTCCATGCTGTCCGGCCTGCTGGGCAACCTGGGCTACAAGGGCGATGAAAGCGACGCCTACCTGGGCGCGCGCGGCATCCGCTTCTACCCGCACCCGGGCGCTCACCTGTCCAAGAAGCCGGGGCGCTGGATCGTGGCGGCCGAGCTGGTGGAAACCTCGCGCCTGTACGGCCGGGGCATCGCCGCCATCGATCCGCAGTGGCTGGAGGAAGTCGGCGCCCACCTGCTCAAGAAGCAACTGCTCGATCCGCACTGGTCCAAGAACCAGGCCGACGTGGTGGCGCTGGAGCGCGCCACGCTCTACGGCCTGGTGGTCTACAACGGCCGCCGCATGAGCTATGGCCGCATCGATCCGCAGTCCGCGCGCGAGATCTTCATCCGCCAGGCCCTGGTGGAGGGGCAGTGGGATACGCGCTGGCACTTCCTGCCCGCCAACCTCAAGCTGGTGCGCAAGGTCGAGGAGCTGGAGCACAAGAGCCGCCGCCAGGACGTGCTGGTCGATGACGAGCTGATCTACGCCTTCTACGACCAGCAGATCCCCAAGGACGTGTTCAGCGGCGCCACCTTCGACCATTGGTTCCGCGAGGCGGCCAAGGAAAACGCCGACCTGCTGCGCCTGTCGCGCGACGAGCTGATGCGCCACGAGGCGGCCGGCATCACCACCCAGGCCTTTCCCAAGGTGGTCAAGCTCGGCGGCGTGGACTGCACGGCCAGCTACCTGCACAGCCCCGGCGACGCGCGTGACGGCATCACCGTCACCGTGCCGCTGTTCGTGCTCAACCAGGTCAGCGACGAGCGCGTGGAATGGCTGGTGCCCGGCATGCTCAAGGACAAGCTCCAGGCCCTGCTCAAGAGCCTGCCGCAGCGCCCGCGCAGCCGCTTCGTGCCCCTGCCCGAAAGCGCCCAGCGCCTGGCCGAACTCTTCACCACGCCCGAACGCTGGGGCCAGGGATCGCTGATCGATGCCCTGCTCAAGCAGGTGCGCGACGAGACCTCGCTGGACGTCAAGCGCGCCGACTTCAAGCTGGACATGCTCAGCCCGCACCTGTTCATGAACTTCCGCATCACGGACGAGCATGGACGCCAGCTGGGCCAGGGCCGCAACCTGGGCGCGCTCAAGGCCGAACTCGGCGCCAAGGCGCGCGGCGCCTTCCAGGCGCTGGCCGCGCTGAAGGTGGCGTCGGTCACGGAGGCCCCTGCACCCGCTGCCACCGCTGCCACCGCGCCCGAAACCGGCAGGAAGCCTGCGCCCGCTGCCAAGGCGGAAAAGCCCGACCAGGCCCCGCCTGCCAGGAATGCCAAGCCCAGCCAGCCCGCCGACAGCCGCTACAAGGAATGGAGCTTTGGCGAGCTGCCCGAGTTGATGGAGATCGGCCGGGGCGGGCAGACGCTGATCGGCTTCCCTGCGCTGATCGACCACGGCGATGCCGTCGGCATCGAGGTCTTTGACGAGCCCGAGGTTGCGGCTGCACGCCACCGCGTGGGTCTGCGCCGCCTGTTCGCGCTGCAGATCCGCGATGCGCTCAAGTACCTGGAAAAGAACATTCCAGACCTGCAGAAGATGGCCGTCGCCTACATGCCGCTGGGCACGCAGGAGGAACTGCGCGAGCAGATCATCGACGTGGCCATAGACCGCGCCTTCCTGCAGGAGCCGCTGCCCACCAACGACGCCCAGTTCAAGCAGCGCGTGCAGGACGGACGCGGCCGGCTGACGCTGATCGCCAACGAGGTGGCGCGCATGGCCTCCACCATCCTGGTCGAGTACGCGGCGGCGCAACGCAAGATCAAGGACACCAAGAACGCGCCTGACGCCACGGCCGACGCCGCCCAGCAACTGCAGCGCCTGGTGCCCAAGAACTTCATCGCGGCCGCGCCCTGGACCCAGCTGCAGCACTATGCGCGCTACCTCAAGGCCATCACCAGCCGGCTGGACAAGTACCGCGCCGACCCTGCGCGCGACGCCAGCCGCCTGGCCGAGCTGCGCCCGCTGGAGCAGCGCTACTGGCGCCTGGTGGCCGAGCGCAAGGGCCACATCGATGCGCGCATGCAGGAGTACCGCTGGATGCTGGAGGAGCTGCGCGTGAGCTTCTTCGCCCAGGAGCTGCGCACGCCGTACCCGGTCAGCATCAAGCGGCTGGACAAGGTCTGGCAGCAGCTGCAGAACTAGCGCCTTGCCGGCCTGCGGCCCTTTCTTGAGCGGGAGGGCCGCAGGCCATGTTTCAATGCGGCATCGCCGGCTTCACCGGCACGCGGCCGGCTGGAGCGATGCAAGGCCCAAGGCCGTATGCGCCATCACTGAGATGGGGTATTTTTCAAAGCACGGGCGATCTGTGCAGAACCTGCACAGATGCTGGCCGCTCCATGGCGTTGCGGCGGGCCCTGTGCGTTTCTAGACTGCAGGCATCAACCACTTCCCGTTTTCAGGAGCACTGCATGTCCCTCGCAGAACAGGCCAGCCAGGCCACCCAATCCACCAGCCATCCCACCCTCCGCGCCCTGTCCGGCGCGCCGGGACGCAGCCAGTTGCCACGGGGTGCCACGGCGCTGCTGGTCATCGACTTCCAGAACGAGTATTTCAGCGGCCGCCTGCCCATCCCGCGCGGCCCGCAGGTCCTGGAGCAGGCCCGGCGCCTGCTGCAATGGGCCGATGCCGGGCAGGTTGCCGTGTTCCACATCCAGCACATTGCCCCTGAAGGTGCGCCCGTGTTCGCCGTCAATGGCAGCGCCGTCCAGTTCCACCCCGGCCTGCAGCCGCGCGCGGGCGACACCGTGGTGCAAAAGCGCAGCGTCAGCGCCTTCGTCGGCACCGACCTGGCCGACCAGCTGCGCTCGCGTGGCATCACCACCGTGGTCATCTGCGGCCTCATGACCCACGCCTGCGTGGCCGGCGCCGCACGCGATGCCGCGCCGCTGGGCTTCGAGGTCGTTGTGGCCAGTGATGCCGTGGCCACACGTGCCATCACGCGCAGCAACGGCGAATCCGTGGATGCCGACAGCCTGCACCGTGCCGCGCTGGCCGAGATCGAGGATGTGTTCGGCGATGTGCTGTCCACGGACGGCATTCTGGAGCTGGCGCTGCGCTGAGCGGGATGGGCGGGCTGGGCGGCATCGGCGGTCCATGCTCCACAATTCCCGCCAAAGGAGTGCATGAGCAATGGACAGATGGCAAGCCATGCGGGTGTTCTGCGGCGTGGTGGACGCGCAGGGTTTCACGGCGGCCCAGGACCGGCTGGGCATGACCCACTCAACGGTGTCGCGCCATGTCAAATGGCTGGAGTCGGAACTGGGCACGCAGCTGCTGCAGCGCAATTCGCGCGGGCTGAGCCTGACCGATGCGGGGCGCAGCTACTACCAGAGCTGCGTGCAGTTGCTGGAGCAGCTCGATGCGGCCGAGGCCGCGCTGGCCGTGCGCCGCGCACGCGTGGCAGGCGTGCTGCGCATCACGCTGCCGCTGGCCGTGGGCGCCATCGAGCTGGGCGACTGGCTGCCCGAGTTCGAGCAGCAATTCCCCGAGCTGGAGCTGCAGCTGCTGTGCACCGACCGGCTGGTGGACCTGGTGGCCGAGGGCGTGGATGCGGCCGTGCGCATCAGCCGGCAATTGCCGGACAGCGGGCTGCAGGCGCGGCTGCTCACGCATTCGCCGCTGGTGCTGGTGGCGTCGCCCGCCTACCTGATGCGCCAGGGCGTGGTGCAGGCGCCCGGGCAATTGGCCGAGCACCGCGCCCTGGCCTTTGCGGCGGGCCCGGCCCCATTGCGCTGGAGCGTGGTGTCCGGGCAGGGCGCCGTCACCGAGGTGCAGCCGCACACGGCGCTGCGCACCGATTCGGTGGCCACCATCTTCGAGGCCGCACGCGCAGGGCGGGGCATTGCGGCGCTGACCTGGCATACCGTGCGCTCGGCCGTGGAGCGCGGCCAGCTGGTGCGGGTGCTGCCCTGTTTTCATCTGGGGCAGTACAGCTACCACGCGCTGTATCCGCGCACGCGGCATCTGCGCCCGGCCGTGCGCGCGTTTGTGGATTTCATGGCGCGGCGCTATCGGCAGGGGCCGGGCGGCTGAGCATGGTCTTCTGGAACCGGCCACTGGATGCGCAGGAGCAGGCCTTTGTGCGCACGCATTTCGGCGCCTCGCTCGATGCGCTGCTGCCGCGCCTGCGCCTGTACCAGCGGCGCCTGGGCGATACGCGCAGGGCGTTGTCCATGAATGGCGGGCGCATCTTCATGCCGCGCGCCTTCTTCACGCAGTCCGATCCGCGCCAGCCGCTGCGCCTGTCGCATCCGCAGATCGCAGGCATCTTTGCCCATGAGCTGCTGCACCAGTGGCAGCGCCTGCAGGGCATGCCCGTCACGCGGCAGGCCGCCTGGCTGCAGTTCAAGGCGCTGTGCACGCGCGGCGATCCGTATGCCTATGAGCGCTGCGATGATCCCCGGCGCATGCTGCAGCGCTTTGTCCATGCCCAGGTGGAGCAGCAGGGCCAGATGTGGGAGGACCATGTGCGCGCCTGCGTGGCGGGGCAGGGCGATGCGGCGGGCGCCCTGATCGCGGCCCACGTGCGGGGCGCGTGAGTCAGCTGGGCTGGGTGTTCAGTGCTTCGATCAGGTCATGGGCCGACACATCGCGCGCCGCGCCAAAGCCCGCCACGTGCCGGGCGATGGATGGCGTGATGCAGACAAAGCGGAAGTCGCCCAGATCGGTCATGAACGCGGCTTCGGGAAAGCGCAGCACATAGCTGTCGCGCGCGCCATCGGCCAGCACGCTGCCGGGCGGCGGTGTGCTGGCCACGCCTTCAATGGCCACGCGCTCCAGTGCATGCACGCCCTCGCCGTCCACTTCGGCCGCGCATACCAGCAGGCTGACGGCCGGGTGCAGCTCCATGGCCCGCGTGTGCGCTGCCAGTGCGCTGACGTGCAGCACAAAGCAGCCAAACTGCGCATTCCAGGCCCAGGGCACCATGGACAGCCGGGGAGCGGGCAGTGCATCGCCAGCCCCGGGGGCAGGGGAGTCGGCGGGCTGGGTGGCCAGGGCCGCGCTGCGGTGGCGGGCCAGCAGATCGCGCAGCGACAGCTGCAGGCGGGACAGGTGAGGCGGGTGTGGCGTGGCGGGCATGGCGCCATCGTACCTGTGGCGTGCTTGTGGCGTGTCCGTGGCGTGCCCGTGGCCGGCTTGCGAAAGCAGAAGGCGAGTTGCGGTGGCATCGGCATGCCATGGGCGCTCAAGCGTCACTTTGGCGACGATCTCCTGGGGCCTTCCCCAATGCCGGGAAGCGGGTGTGGGCCTAGCCTCGCTGGCAAGGCGGATTGCCGCCGTCCCTTCCACTCACCGACACTTCAAAGCCCATCCACCCATGCCCTCCCAGCCCGCGCACCACGCTTTCTGGCCCAGCCGCCTGCCCCATTCCATCACCGTGCCCGCCACCAGCGTCTGGGACAACCTGGCCGTCAATGCGCGACGCTACCCGGACAAGGCAGCCATCCGCTACTTCGGCAGCTCCATCAGCTACCGCGAGCTGTGCGAGGGCACGGAGCGCATGGCGGCCTACCTGCACAGCCTGGGCGTGCAGCGCGGCGACCGCGTGATCCTGCTGATGCAGAACACGCCTCAGCTCATCCTGGCGCACTACGCCATCTTCCGCGCCAATGCGGTGGTGGTGCCGGTCAACCCCATGAACATGGCCGAGGAGCTCAGGCACTACATCACCGACGCCGACGCCAAGGTCGCCATCACCACGGCCGACCTGGCCCCCGAACTGGCCAAGGCCAGCAATGCGCTGGCGCCCGGCCAGCGGCTGGAGCACCTGGTCGTCACCCAGTTCACGGACGCCTTCGATGCCGGGGTGCAGGGCGACGACGCCCCGCCCGTGCAGTGGCACGACTGGCTGCTCACCCGGCGTGAGCCGGCCGTGCTCGATGGCGGCAGCGTCCACACCTGGCAGCAGGCCATGGCCTGCACCGAAGCCGCGCCGCCCCATGTGGTGGGCCGCGACGACATGGCCGTGCTGCCCTACACCAGCGGCACCACGGGCCACCCCAAGGGCTGCATGCACCCGCACCGCTCCATCAACCACAACGCCGTGGCGGGCAGCTACTGGGGCAGCGGCACCAGCGAGACCGTGGTCCTGGCCGTCGTGCCCATGTTCCACATCACGGGCATGGTCTCGGTGCTGCACACGGCCATCTTCGTGGGCGCCACCCTGGTCGTCATGCCGCGCTGGGACCGCGAGCTGGCGGGGCGGCTGATCTCTCGCTACCAGGTCACCAGCTGGACCAACATCCCCACCATGGTCATCGACCTGCTCGGCAGCCCCAACTTTGCGCAGTTCGACCTCACCAGCCTCAAGTACATCGGCGGCGGCGGTGCGGCCATGCCACAGGCCGTGGCCCAGCGCCTGCTGGAGCAATACGGCCTGCGCTTCAGCGAGGGCTACGGCCTGACCGAGACGGCCGCGCCCACGCACAGCAACCCGTTCGAGCATCCCAAGCAGCAATGCCTGGGCATTCCCTTCATGAGCACCGAGGCGCGTGTCATCGACCCCGAAACCGGCGCCGATGTCCCGCAGGGCGAGCAGGGCGAAATCGTCGTCCACGGCCCCGAGGTCTTCGACGGCTACTGGAAGCGCCCGGACGCCACGGCCCAGGTCTTCATGGAGATCGACGGCAAGCGGTTCTTTCGCACCGGCGACCTGGGCCACGTGGATGAGGACGGCTACTACTTCATCACCGACCGCCTCAAGCGCATGATCAACGCCAGCGGCTTCAAGGTCTGGCCGGCCGAGGTCGAATCGCTGATGTTCCGCCACCCCGCCATCCAGGAAGCCTGCGTGATCTCCACGCGAGACGCCTACCGCGGCGAGTCGGTCAAGGCAGTCGTCGTGCTGCGCGCCGGCAAGGAAGACACCACGGCCGAGGACATCATCCAGTGGTGCCGCGAGAACATGGCCGTCTACAAGGCGCCCAAGATCGTGCAGTTCGTCAAGGCCCTGCCCAAGAGCGGCAGCGGCAAGGTGATGTGGCGGCAGCTGCAGGAGGCGGAGGCCGGCTGACCGTCAAGCCTGAAGCCCTTGCCCTCGGCGCGTTCCCGACGCGGCCGCCGAGGACGCTGTGGGGATGTTTGCTGCATGGGCGTTGCGAAGGCTCCGCGCGCATCTATGATCGCGCGCCAGACACTAACACTGCATCAGACAGCACACAGTACACAGCACATGCTTGGATTTCCTGGGTCCGCTGCCACGGTCGTGGCAGCATTTTTTTGCCTTCCCGCTTGCGCGCACGAACTGTGCACCATCGTCGCCGACGCCGACACGGGCCAGTCCCTGGTGCACAGCGGCCCGGCCTGCGCCGAGCGGGTCACGCCGGCCTCCACCTTCAAGATCGCCATCAGCCTGATGGGCTATGACGCCGGCATCCTGCAGGACGAATCCCGGCCCGCGTGGCCGTACCAACCGGAGTATCCGGACTGGGGCGGCGATGCCTGGCGGCGCGAGATCACGCCCCAGGCGTGGATGAAGGACTCGGTGTTCTGGTACTCGCAGCAGGTGGCGCGGGAGCTGGGCCAGCAGCGGTTTGGCGCCTACGTGAGGGCCTTCCAGTACGGCAACGAGGATGTCTCCGCCGTTGCCGTGGCCCATCCCGGCCACAACGGCGCGTGGGTGGTGTCCTCGCTGCGCATCTCGGCTGCCGAGCAGGTGGCCTTCATGCGCAAGATCGTGCGCCGGGAACTGTCTGTGAGCAGTCAGGCCATCGACATGACTGCGCGCATCACCCGGCACCCCGTGCCTGTGGACGGCTGGACCGTGCATGGCAAGACCGGCACCGGGTCGCCCGGCAGCGACAACCGCTACGATGCCAGCCGGGCCTACGGCTGGTATGTGGGCTGGGCCACCCGTGGCGAGCGCAGGCTGGCGTTCGCCACGCTGATCCAGGATGAGCAGGTGCAAAAGCCCAATGCCGGCCTGCGCGCACGCGATGCCCTGCTGCAGCGATTGCCTGCCGTGGACCGCTGACAATGCACGGGCGTTTTCCTTTCCGCACCTCGCCCACACATCTCCCGCACCTCGCCCACATATCTCCCGCACAAGAGCGACAGACCGACACCCGATGAAGACCATTGACGAAATGCTGAACCTGGACCTGCTCACCCCCGAGCAGCACGTTGAGATCAGCGACTGGATTGCCCGCGCGAACTCCCCCGAAGAAATACTGCAGATGCCCGCCCCCCTTTGGCAGGCCGTGGAGCGGGCCAGCGAGGCCATGGGCGTCAATGCCGATCTTCTGCGGCCGCCCTCGCTGGATGCGGGCGGCGCAGTTTTCGGATAGACCCAGCAGCGGGGATGGGCCGGCCCACCAGGCAACCGGCCCACCTGCGCACTCCCATGGCGTGCCGGCCAGGTCAGCTGGCCGGTGCCGGTGAGTCCTTGGTGTCCTGATGCGCCGGCCTGTCGCGCGGCGCGGACCACACGCTGTCCTGCGGGCCACTGCGCGTGCGCCGTGCCGTGGCACGCGCCATCCAGGCCAGGGCCAGCACGCCGGCCACGGCGGTCAGGTCCAGGCCGATCAGCGAGGTGTCCACCCACGCGCCGGTGCCTGGCGCCAGCCAGCCCAGCAGCGATGACAGCGCGATCGCGGCCGTGCAGGCAGCGGCCAGCCACAGCAAGGCCGGGGCCGCGCGTGCCGCGCCGCGCACGAAGGCCCAGCCCATGCTGGTGAAGAACACGGCGTAGTAGATGCCCATGTGCCATGCGGCCAGGTCATCGACGCGGCCCGGCAGCCACTTGGCGGCGGCAATGGTGGCGGAAATGCCGGCCACGCAGCCCAGGCAGACGCCGACGGTGGCCGAGGCCATGAGGGCTGTGTCGCGCCGCTGCACGGGCAAGTCTGCGCCCTTGCGCTGGGCCTTGCGTCGCGTCTCCACCCACAGCAGATTGCCGCCGTAGAACAGCCACGCGCCCGCCAGGCCCAGCAGGAAGTACAGCCACCAGACCGCGAGTCCGCCGAAGGAGGCCATGTGCAGCGCGAAGAAGCTGCTGATGAACAGGTTGGGCGTGCTCTGCCCGCCCGGGAGGTAGTCGGCCGAGAACAGCTTGCCGCTGTACGGATCGAGCATGGCAAAGCCGCCCACGGCGCGCGGCGATACGGCCTGGGGATTCCTGCCCCAGACGCGCACGGTGGGCTTGGGGCCGGTGACCTGGGCGTACTGCAGTCTTTCGGGCTCGAAGCCGGGCGCGGCGGCCCTGACGATCTCCACCAGTCGGGAGGGCGTGAGCATGTCGGCCGGATTGCGTGCCGGCGCGTCCGGGGCCTTGCCCGAGGGGCGCGCAAAGGTCTGGGCCCATTGGCCTTCGTGGATCAGCCTGTCCTGCACGTCGAAGATCTGGTCGTGGTAGGCGAAGACCACGGCGCTCAGGGCCATGACGATGTGAAAGGGCAGGCTGACGATGCCCACCACGTTGTGCGCGTCCAGCCACATGCGCTTGAGGTTCCTGCCCACGCGCAGTGCGAAGAAGTCCTTGACCAGCGAGGGCAGCAGGATCACCACGCCCGAAACCAGGGCCAGGAAGTACAGGGCCGAGATCGCGCCCATGATCCAGCGGTTGGGGTCCGAGTCCACGGGCAGGCCGACCACGCGGTGCAGCACGTCGATGAACTCCACCAGGCGGGACGGGCGCTGCTCGCTGATCTGCACGCTGCCGTCGGCCGACAGCTGGGCCGTGTAGTGGCGTACGGCGCTTTCGTCATGGTCGTCGGCCTTGGGATCGCGCACCTGCCATTGCAGGCGCGGTATGGCGTTGTCGCCCTGCAGCTGCACGATGGCGCCGCGCGCGGCAGCCGGCGTGCTGGCCAGGGTCCGGGCGATCAGCGGCTGCACCTCGTCCATGGGCACGGCCTGCACCACGGCGGCAGGCGGCGTGGACCATCGCCGGATGGGTTCCTTGAACACCGTCAGCGCACCCGCGTAGAAGGCGATGAACAAGGCCATGCCGCTGAGGATGCCCGTCCAGGTGTGTACGGATTTGTAGATGCGGATGTGGTCGGCTCTCATGACAGGCCTCCTGCGCTGCTGTGCATTGCCGCGCGCACCAGCCACCAGGCGGACAGGGCCAGCGCGTTGGCCCCGCCCAGCCAGGCCCAGGCGCGCAGGCCGCTGGAGAAGAAATACACCAGGGACTGCACCAGCAGCCAGACCGGCGGCACCAGCCACATGACCAGCTGCCCGCTCACCGCCAGCGGCATGCCGTGCAGCAGGGCGGCCAGCAGGCCACTGGCGCTGATCGCCAGGCCCAGGCCCAGCAGCAGGCCGGCCAGGGTCTTGGAGATCCAGTCCGGCCGTATGGGGGCCGGCTTGCGCGGGCGGGCCTCAGGGTGTGCGTCGGCCATGGAACAGCGCTCCGATATAGGGCAGCAGGGCGAAGGCCAGCATCAGCAGGGTGAGCCAGGTGAACGTGGCGGCCAGCGTCCGCATGTCCTGGGCGAATGCCAGCCAGCCCGCTGCGAGCAGGCCGCCACCGGCCAGGAGGGCAGGCCGGCGCGGCCAGGCGGCCGCCCATAGCCGCTGGTTGGGAGAGGCGGCGTAGATGCACAGGCAGGCCAGCGAGGTGGCAAGCAGGCCGGCGACGGTGAAGAGCTGCATGGAAATTCGATCGTGGGAAGCAAAAGACCCGGCAGGACACATGCGCCCCGCCGGGTGGCCCGCGCAGTGCGTCAGGCGGTCAGAACGACACGGTGGCCGACAGCCGGAAGGTGCGCGGTGCGCCGGGCATGACGAAGCCGTCGGTGAACATGCCGATCCAGTAGTTCTTGTCCGTCACGTTCTCCACGCTGGCATTGAAGCGCACGGGCGTGGCGCCGAACCTGGTCTCGTACTTGGCCATCAGGTCGAAGCGGTTCCAGGCCGGGGCGCGCAGCTTGTTGCCGGAGTCGACCCACTGCGAGCCGGTGTACAGCACGCGGCCGCCGACCGACAGGCCCTGCACGGGCGTTTCCCAGTCGATGCCGATGCGCGCGCGCAGCTTGGGCACGCCGTAGTTCTCACGGCCGGAGTTGATCTGGCGCGACTTGATGTACTCCACCCCGCCCAGCAGCGACAGCGTCTGCGTGAGCTTGCCGAAGGCGCTCCACTCCAGGCCCTTGAGGCGCTGCTCGCCATCGAGCACCTGGGCATTGCCGCTGTTGGTGATGATGGACGGCTTTTCGATGCGGAAGGCGCTCAGCGTGTGCGTGGTCTGGCCCGCCTGCAGCTTCACGCCCACCTCGCCCTGCTTGGTCTGCATGGGCGCCAGGGTCTCGCCGGTGTTGGCAAAGCCCGCGCCCACGGTGCGGCCGGGCTCCAGGCCTTCGGTGTAGTTGGCGTACAGCGAGACGTTGTCGCCCCAGGGCCGCACGACCAGGCCGGCCATGGGCGAGACGCGGCTCTTGCTGTAGTTGGACGACACGCCGTTGACCAGCGGCGTCTTCACCGTCTGGTGGCGTGCACCCAGCGTCAGCAGCACCTTGTCGTTGGCGAAGCTCATCACGTCGGCCAGGGCCAGCGAGCGGAATTCGTTCTCGGTGGTGTAGCCCTTCCACTGCGGCGCGCCCGGGAAGGTGGGCGTCGTCGGCTCGTACATGTTGGTGGTGTAGCAGTAGTTGCAGGCCGTGTTGTAGGTGCCCTCCTTGTGCTTGAGGATGTTGAACGACAGTTGCAGCCGGTGCTGCACGCTGCCCGTGCTCAGCTTGCCGATGACGCCGGCCTCGGCCGTGCGGCGCTCGGATTCGGTATGCACGTTGTAGATGGCGCCGCGCGTGGTGCCGTCCAGGCCCGTGACGATGGCGCGGGTGCCGAACAGCAGGCCCTTGCCCTGCGCCTCGGAGGCGCCGAAGGCGAAATAGCCCTGCCAGTTCTGCGTGAAGTCCACCTCGGCACGCGCCAGCAGGCCGCTGTTGTCGTACTGGCCGTGGGTGCCGCGGAACATGTTCACGTCGCCGCTGGGCGGTGCCAGCAGCCGGCCCACGCCGGGGATGGCCGCGCTGCCCAGGAAGCTGAACATGCCCGGGCTGCCGCCGTCGATCTTGGTGATGCTGTTGTACAGGTCCAGCGAGAAGCGGGCCCTGTCGCCCAGGTAGTCCAGGCCCAGGGCGCCCACGCGGCGCTTCTGGCTCTCATCCTTGGCGCCCATGTCGCCCGAGCCGTAGACGCCGTTGAAGCGCAGGCCCAGCCGCTGCTCGGGGCCGAAGCGCCTGCCCACGTCGGCATGCATCTGCAGGTAGGAGTCCGAGACGTAGGTGGCCGTCAGGTCCGCCATGGGCTGGGCCAGCGCGCGCTTGGTGACCATGTTGACGGAGCCGGCCACGCTGGCCAGCGGCGGCATGCCGGACAGCAGCACGTTGGGGCCGCGCATCACCTCCACGCGCTCGAACATCTCGATGGGCACCGAATTGGCCGGCGCCACGCCGTACAGGCCGTTGGTGGCGATGTCCATGGCCGTCACATCCAGGCCGCGCAGGTTGAAGTTCTGCAGCAGGTGTCCCTTGTTGGTGGTGAAGACCACGGCCGCATCGTTTTCCAGCACATCCTGCAGCGACAGGGCGGACCAGTCCTCGGCCAGCTCGCGGGTGTAGGCGTTGACATGCACCGGCGCGTCCACGATGGAGGTGGCGCCCAGAATGCCCAGGCGTGCACCCTTGGCGGCCTTGCGCCCCGGTGCCAGCGTGGGCAGGTCCTCGCGCTCGTACTTGTCGCGCACGTCGATCTGCGACAGCGTCGGCGTCGGCGTCGTTGCGGTCGGCGCCTGCGCTGCATCCTGTGCGATCGCCGTGGACCCGGCGCCGGCGGCCAGCATGGCCAGAACAATGGAGTTGAACCGCAGCGCGCGGCCGTTGGTGGTGTGCATGGACTGGACTCTTGATGTTGTAGATGTCAATGAGAATCAGTCTTAATTATATTTACGGATTTAGTTAGCATGGGAAGTTGTTGTATCCACGCATCGTCCGGCGGGCAGTTGATCTGCGTCCATGCACGGGCCCAAGGCCCGCCCCCCATCACCACCTCATCACCACCCCATCACCACCCCATCACCACCCCATCACCACCCCATCACCACCCCATCATCGACCGGTGCGCGCCAATGCCTGCCATGGCGCCATCGCTCACCGCCATGGCCACGTTGCCGGCCGCGCGGGCCGCGTCGCCACAGGCGAACACGTTGGGGACGCTGGTCGCCTGGCCTTCCGCGACCTTGATGAAGGTGCCCATGGGGCCTTCGTCCAGGGCGCAGCCCAACTGCTCGGCCACGGGGCTGGCGATGCGGGTGCGCGGCTGGGTGAACAGGCCGTCCATCACCAGGCGGCGGCCGTCCTGCAGCACCACGTCGGCCCGGCCTTCCAGGCGGGCGATGGGCGTGGCCTCCACCTGGGTGCCCCGGTGCGCAAGGGTGGAAAGTTCTTCGGCGCCGGGCGTGTAGGCGCCGTTGAGCAGCAGCGTGGTCTGGCCCCAGTCGGGCAGCATGACGGCGTGGTGGTGGGCCAGGGCCGAGCTGGCGATGATGCCGATGCGGCCCGCATTCATCTCGTAGCCGTGGCAGTACGGGCAGTGAAAGACGCTGCGGCCCCAGCGCTCGGCCAGTCCCGGCACGGGCGGCAGGCTGTCATGCACGCCCAGCGCCAGGACGAGGCGGGCGGCGCTGATGGCCGTGCCCGCTGCACGGAACTCCAGCCGGCCATCGGTCGCCACGCGGGCGTCTTCGGCCGTGCCGTCCAGCCACTGCACGGTGGGATAGGCCATCAGCTGCTGCCGGGCCTGGGCGGCGATCTGGGCGGGGGCCACGCCATCCTGGGTGAGAAAGCCGTGCGATGTCTCGCCGGCCTGGTCCACGAAGCGGTTGCGCCGCAGTCCGGCATCGACCACCAGCACCTGGCGGCGCGCACGCGCCAGTTGCAGCGCGGCGGACAGGCCTGCATAGCTGCCGCCGATGACGGCGAAATCAACGTGTTTCATGTGTGTGCTCCTGCAGTTGGTGCCAACCCTGGCCGCCTGCTGCGCGATGGCGGGCCAGGCGGGCGTGGAAGTCTTGGGACAGGGCAGCCAGCGTCACCGTGCCCAGGCGTGCGAGCAGGGCGGCCTCGGCCTGCTGCACCGCGTTGCTCAGGGCTTCGTTCACGGCCTGGGCGACCAGGCATTCGGGCCGGTCTTCCCTGAAGCCTAGCGCCACCAGGCCGGGCGCGCCCAGGGCCTCATGCACGTCGCGCAGCGTGGTGCGGTCCAGTTCGCAAGAAAGCACCCAGCCCCCGCCATGGCCCTTGGCGGAGGTGACAAGGCCTGCATCGCGCAGGCCCGACATCAACCGGCGCAGCACGACCGGGTTGGTCTGCAGCGCGGCGGCGAGCATGTCGGAGGTGGCAGGTCCATCGCCCTCGGCCATATGCAGCAGCACATGGAGGACGTCCGAGAATTGGCTGTTCTGTTTCATGCAACATTATTTGTTGCATGAGTGTGGCCTTGTCCCGTGAAGGGGAATGGGCCTGCCGCCGACTGATCAGGACTCGCCCGTGAACCCGATCTGCTTGACCAGCGAACTCCAGCGCTCGAACTCGGCCTGCTGGTCGGCTGCCATTTCCTGCTGCGTGCTGCCGCGCGCCAGCAGGCCCAGGGCGGCCAGCCCGTCGATCACGGCCTTGTCCTTGAGCGCGGCCGTGATGGCCGCGTTGGCGTTGGCAATGGTGGTGGCCGGGGTCTTGGCGGGAGCGTAGAAGCCGAACCATTCCTCCACCGTGACATCGGGAAAGCCCAGTTCGGTGAAGGTAGGCACGTCGGGCAGGAAGGGCGAGCGCTGCCTGCCCGAGGTGGCCAGCACGCGCAGGCGGCCCGCCTTCAGGTACTGCAGGTAGTCGCCGCTGGGGTTCATGGTGGCCGCGACCTGGCCGCCCACCAGGTCGGTGATGCTGGGCACGGTGCCGCGATAGGGCGCGTGCTTGAGTTCCACCCCCGAGCGCAGGCTCAGCAGCGCGCCCAGCAGGTGCGGCATGGAGCCCGCGCCCGGCGAGCCGAAGTTGGCCCGGTCGGGGTGCGCCTTGGCCCAGGCCAGGAAGTCCTTGAGGGTCTTGACCTCGGCCGGCACGGCAGGCCCCACGGCCAGGCCGTGGTAGATGACGGCGCCGATGGAGACGGGGATGGCATCCTCGGGCTTGTAGGTCAGCTTGGGGTAGATGTGCGGGTAGACCGAGAAGGCCGACACGGGCGCCAGCGCCAGCACCGAGCCGTTGGGCGGGGCGTTCTTCAGGGCCTCCACCGCGATGCGGCCACCGGCGCCGGGCTTGTTTTCCACAAAGCCCGGCCCTTTGCTGTAGGGCGTGCCGCCCAGCCGCTCGGCCACGCGGCGGGCCACGCTGTCGCCCGAGCTGCCTGCCGGGAAGCCGTACATGATCTTGACCTGGTCCAGCGCCTGGGCCAGGGCCTGCAGTGGCGACAGCGACCCCAGGGCGGCGGCGCTGCCCAGGGCCTGGACGAAATGACGGCGATGCATCTGCATGGATGTCTCCTGGTGAAATCGAAAAAAAGGAAAAGCTGGAAAGAACAGGCTCAGAACATGTGGCGGATGCCGACGTTGATGCCGGTCTGCGAGCGGCCCGGCGCGGTGTTGCTGCCCGGGGCGCCGCCGCTGACCGAGACGGTGGCCAGGCGGTCGTTGCGGATGTGGCCGAGCTGGGTGTAGACCGCCGTGCGCTTGGACAGGTTGTAGATGGCGCGTGCCACCAGCAGGTCGGAGTCGTAGCCCGACACGCCGCGGTAGCGCAGCGTCAGCCACTGGGTTTCGAGCACCAGCGCCTCGGTGACCGGGTACGAGGCGCCCACGTACCAGAGGTTGCTGCGCGGCTTGACGGCGTCGCCATCGTTGTCGCGGCGCAGCAGGCCGCCGCCGACCTTCACGCCGGCCAGCTTGAAGTAGCCGCCCAGGTGCAGCCGCTCGTCATGCTTGGCGCTGGAGGTCATGCCGCCGAACACCGGGTCGGTGGACGAGGCCGGCGTGCGGCCGTTTTGCTGCTCGTAGCCCAGCGCCAGTCCCCAGACGGGCGTGTCGTACTTGGCATACAGCGACCACTGGCGGCAGGCCTGCGTGTCCGATCCGCTCTCGCCCGGGCAGTTGGTGCCCGCGGGGCTGGGGCCTGCGTTGACGGCATCGCGCCCGAAGCTGTAGCCCGCGCCCAGTGCCAGGCCGCCGAAGTTGCCGCGCCAGGCCAGCATGTTGTCGGCGCGCGAGTTGGGAATGTAGGCGTCCAGCGAGCCCATGGCGAAGACGGCCGGGCCGATGATGTCCGAATCGAGCAGTGACCAGAACAGCATGGAGTTCTGGCGGCCCATGGTCAGGCTGCCCCAGTTGCCGCCCAGTCCCACCCAGCTTTGGCGCCCAAAGCCGCGCCCGCCCTGGTTGAAGGTGCCCTGGTCGGGCGCAAAGCCCGACTCCAGCGTGTAGATGGCCTTGAGGCCGCCGCCCAGGTCCTCGCTGCCGCGCAGGCCCCAGCGCGAGGGCACCAGGCTGGTGGTCGATGGCATGCGGCTGAGACCGCCGCCCGCTGCCACGTTGTTCAGGTGCTCCACGCCCACATCGACGATGCCGTAGAGCGTGACGCTGGAGGTGCCTTGCGCGAAGGCGCCGAAGCTGGTGCTGGAGCCGGCCAGGGCCAGCACGGCGGCGGCCGCCAGGGTCAGCGGGGAAGGGGTTTTTTGCATGGTGATGTCTCCTCTGGTTTGAAAAATCGTTGCCGTCTTGGCGTGTGTGTCCGTGCGCCTTTTTTTCAGGCGCAGCGGGGCCCGGCCCCGCCGGGGGCGGGACTGCGGACAAGGGGTGGATGAGGGCGGGGGGGGCGGGCCGTTCAGGAGACCGTTCAGGCGCCGCCCGCCGTCACGGCACGGTCAGCGGCAGCTGAAGCTGGCAGCGCTTTCCATGTCGCCGCTGCCGTTGTAGCGGGCGGCCAGCGGATGGGGGCACAGCGGCCGGGTGCGCGTGGGCGACCAGGTGGCGGGCAGGTCGGCGTTGACGCCGCCCGCATTGCCTGCGCCGCGCGCACTGGCGATCACGCGGTCTGGCGCCTGGCCTTTCTCCACCCAGGCCACGAGGGAGCTGAGCATGTCGAACTGCTCGGTGGCCGGGCCGCCGCTGCAGTGGTTCATGCCGGGCACCAGGTACAGGCGGGCGAAGTCGGCTGCATCGCCATGGTTGCGGCGCAGCGTGTCGTACCACTGCACGGTGTCGTCGCTGGAGAAGATGGGATCGGCCGTGCCGTGGTAGACCATGAGCTTGGCGCCCCGGTTGCGCAGCACGGGCAGCTTGCCGTAGTCGGGCGGGAGCATGAAGGACAGCGCGCTTTCGGTGTACAGCGCCGTCGTGGCCTGGACCTTGGCCAGCATGCTGTCCACGCTGCCTGTCAGCGCGAACTGCGGGCCGTTGAAGCTGGCCGGGCTCTCCGGTGGCGCCTGCCAGACCAGGCCCACGGCGCCGGTGTCCAGGTTCAGCGAGTTGGAGAATTTCCAGCCGGCCCAGCCGGCCGTATCCAGCCCTGCGTCATACGGGAAGCTGCTGTAGATGCGGCTGCCGCCGCTGGTGGTGGCGCCCTTGAACAGGCCGGCAATGGTGCTCTTTTGCTCGGCGCTGAGGCAGCTGCCGTCGCGCGCACCGCCGCAGGTGGGCACGTCGCGCGCCAGGTCGAAGCTCGCCTGGCAGGCTGCGCCGGCCTGCACCATGCCATCGGTGGCGCCGTCCAGCGCATCGCACCGGGCCAGCACGGCCTGGCTGACCAGGCGGCGCTCGGCCTGGGTGAAGCCCGTGCCCAGATCCTGTGTCGTGGTGGCCAGCTTCGCATAGCCCTGGGCACCGGCAATGTTGGCAATGGCCGCCAGCGGCAGGCGCGTGCCGGGGTTGCCGGCAATGATGCCGTCGTACTGGTCGGCATAGCGCGAGGCCGCCACCATGGCGTGGCGCCCGCCGTTGGAGCAGCCGCCCAGGTAGGAGCGGTCCGGGCCCTTGCCATAGGCCGTCTGCAGCGCGCTGCGCGCCATGGGCGTGAGCTTGCCCACGGCCTGGTAGCCGTAGTCCAGCCGCGCCTGCGGGTCCAGGCCGAAGAAGGGGCCCAGGCTGCCTGCATGCCCCGCATCGGAGCTGAGCACGGCAAAGCCCATCTGCAGCGCATTGCCCAGCGGCCCACCGCCCAGCGCGCCCACGGCCGTGCTCACGCTGCCGTCCAGGCCGCCGTTGGCCTGGTAGAAAAAGCGCCCGTTCCAGTCGCGCGGCAGGCGCATCTCGAAGCCCACGGCGTAGTTCTGGCCATCGACGGTGCTGACGCGCTCGTGCATGCGGCCGGTCACGCGGCAGTGCTCGGCAATGGGCTTGCCTGCCACCGTCAGCGTGCCGGCGGCTACGGTCTCGGCGGCGGTGATGCGGGTGTTGGGGAACGATATTTTCGCGGCCAGGTCCGTGCACGACAGCAGCGTGGCGGGGCGGGCCTCGGCCAGCTGCGCGATGCCGTCGCTCGAGCCGCCGCAGGCCGACAGCAGCAGGGCGGGAAGGGCGGCGGCCAGCGTGGCCGGCAAGGCGCGGGAACGGGTCTTGTGGATCTTTCTGTCCATGTCTGTCTCCTCGGAAGGTGGTGTGAAGCCTCAGCGCGAAACCGTTGCGTGGCAGCCGTTGCCCGCATCCGCATCGCTTTCTGATGGCCGCGATTTTGGTTATATTTAATAACCAATTCAAGCGGCCTTTGCGAATTTCTTATTGGGACTTCCCCTTGATGCCGGGGCAGGCAGCAGGCCGCACAGGAGACAGATATGGACCACGAAAAACTCATTGCCATCGACATCCACACGCATGCCGAGGTGAGCTGCTGGAACCCGTTCGACAACTACGGCGAGGAGTACGACCGCGCCGCCGACAAGTACTTCGGCAACGGCCGGCGCCCGACCATTGCCGAGACCGTGGCCTATTACCGTGAGCGCAACCTGGGCCTGGTGATGTTCACGGTGGACAGCGAGTCGCAGCTGGGCCGGCGCCGCATTCCCAACGAGGAGATCGCCGAGGCCGCGCGGGCCAACAGCGACATGATGGTGGCCTTCGCCAGCATCGATCCGCACAAGGGTCGCATGGGTGCGCGCGAGGCGCGGCGGCTGATCGAGGAAGAGGGCGTCAGGGGCTTCAAGTTCCACCCCACGGTGCAGGGCTTCCATCCCTACGACCGCATGGCCTGGCCGATCTACGAGGTGGTGGCCGAGTACCAACTGCCGGCCATCTTCCACACGGGCCACAGCGGCATTGGCAGCGGCATGCGCTGCGGCGGCGGCCTGCGCCTGGCCTACAGCAATCCCATGCACCTGGACGATGTGGCCATCGACTTTCCCGACATGCAGATCGTGATGGCCCACCCCAGCTTTCCCTGGCAGGACGAGGCCCTGTCCGTGGCCCTGCATAAGCCCAATGTCTGGATCGATCTGTCGGGCTGGAGCCCCAAGTACTTTCCCCGGCAGCTGGTGCAGTACGCCAACACCCTGCTCAAGGACCGCGTGCTCTTCGGTAGCGACTATCCGCTGATCACGCCCGAGCGCTGGATGAAGGATTTCCAGGAAGCCGGCTTCAAACCCGAGGTGATGCCCGGCATCCTCAAGGGCAACGCGGTGCGGCTGCTGGGGCTGGAGCAGCCGGCAGCGGAGAAGGCGGACTGAGCGCGCTCAGTTGTAGATCTTCTGCAGCAGTTGGATCAGCGTCCTGCGCTCGGCGTCGGTCAGGCGGTAGGTTGCATCCATTTCCAATTCCGACGCCGTTCTTTCCGCCCGGGCCGTGAGCTCGGCGCCCGCGGGCGTCAGGTGCACGCCCACGGCGCGGCGGTCGGTGGGGTGGGTGCGCCGCTCGATCAGCTTGCGGCGCTCCAGCGCTGCGATCAGGCCCACCAGGTTGGGCGGCATCACATCCAGCGCCGCGCACAGCTGGCGCGAGGTGATGCCGGGGTTGTGGGACACCAGGGAGAGCACGGAGAACTCCACCATCTTGAGATCGTGGGTGGCCATGCGCTCCACGAACACTTCGATGATGGACAGCGAGGCACGCCGGGCGTTGTAGCCCACCAGGGTGTGCAGGAAGGAGGCGTCGATGGACGGCCCCGGCGCTGCAGTGCTGGACGGGGCCGTGTTCTCTGCGGCAGGAGCGGGCTTGGGTGTGCGGGCGCGGGGCATGGGGACAAGGAACTGAAAGCCGAATCATAGTGGGGCGCGGCTGCCATGTCCCGATGCCGGCGCAGCGGACTTGCCCTGGTGCTAGAAGTCGAAAAGATCGGAGAGAAAGCCTTCGCGCTTCTTGCGGCGGTAACCATCGTGGCTGGAGTGCTCCCGCCGGTCATGGGATCCGTCAGGGCCCGCGCGCCGTTCCTGCGGGCGTTCATAGGCTGCTGGCGCTGCGGGTGCCTGGGCGGCGGAGCGCTCGATGAGCTTGTCCAGCTCTCCGCGGTCCAGCCAGACTCCGCGGCATTGGGGGCAGTAGTCGATCTCTATGTTCTGGCGCTCGGAGATGATGAGCGTGGCATCTCGGCAGGCGGGACATTGCATGACAGTTTCACCTTTGCCTGTTCAGGCAGTGGCTCCATCGGCAACGATGGAGTGTGGGCCGGGCTGTTATGCGTTGAGGTCTCCAGCGAAGGCCGTTCGACTGCGGGGGCGATGGATAGTTCCGTCGCTCCAAGCGCCATCACCATGTCGTGCCAGTTCATGCCGCCCCCGGGGCCGAGGGCCGTGGCGACTGGCCGCGTTCGCCTTCAGCCTGTCTTCAGGCGCGCTTCAGCGCCACTTCAGCGCCCCTTCAGCCCCCCTTCAGCCTGTGCGTGCGCCATGTGCCCGGACGGTCCTACATTGCGGCCTGCCCCCTTGCGGGCATGACTGCATCAGCAACCAGGAGGACCATCCATGATGACTTTTCGCCATTCCCGCGCCTGGCTCGGCGCGGCCGGCATCGCCACCCTTGCCCTGGGCCTTGCGGCCTGCGGCGGGGGCTCTTCGGGCAGCACCAATCCCGGGCCGCGCATCTGGGGCTACATCCAGCTGCCTGACGGCAACAAGATGCGCTATTCGGTGGTCTTTCCCAAGGGGCCGGGGCCGTTTCCCGTGCTGATGGAGTACGACGGCTACGGATCGGGCTCGGTCACGGAACAGACCACCCAGGAGTGGACCAAGGAAGGCTATGCCGTGATGGGTCTGAACGTGCCCGGCACGGGCTGCTCCACGGGCGAGAACCAGTGGGCCGACGCCTCCGTGGGCGCGGCCGGGGCGCATGCGGTGGAGTGGGCGGCGCGCCAGGCGTGGTCCACGGGCAAGGTGGGCATGGTGGGCTATTCGTACTCGGGCTACGACCAGCTGTGGGTGGCGGCCCAGCGTCCGCCCAGCCTCAAGGCGATCGCGCCGGGCAAGAACGTGGCCGATCCCTACCGCGACGTGGCCTATCCGGGCGGCATCCAGAACATCGGCTTTCCCGCCAACTGGTGGCGGCAGTTCCCCGCGATATGGCGCAAGGCCGCCGACGATGCCAGGGCGCTGGACGGCGATACCGGATGCGCCCAGGTCGTGGAGGACAACATCCGCAAGATCCAGCGCCCCGACCTGGACATGGCGCGCTGGCTGGACGAGGACCGCTTCTTCGGCGCCCGCTACGCGCTCAAGAGCGCCATGAACTCCACGCACCGCATCGACATCCCCACGCTGGGCACCCAGTCCTGGCAGGACGAGCAGGTGGGCACCCGCATGGGCTACTACGAGGACAGCATCGCCCCGGACAAGATGTGGCTGATCAGCTCCAACGGCGACCACCACACCGACAACGCCCCCTTTCTGCGCGAGACCATGAAGCGCTTTTACGCGCGCTTTCTCAAGGGCGAGAGCAATGGCTTCGAGCACACGCCCCGCGTGCTGCTGGCGCAGGAAATGCAGTGGATGAACGGTGGGGGCGACTATGGGCAGCTGCGTCCCTCGGCCGTGGCCAGCTTTGACCGGCTGCCCGTGCGCGTCACGCCCATGACGCTGTGGCTGCAGCCGGGCGGCGGGCTGGGCGATGCGCCGCCGCAGGCCGAGCGCCAGTCAGCCAGCTACCGCTACCCGCTGCCGGGCGCCGAGGCCAACCATCCCGACGCGGACACCGAGTCCGGCGCGGGCCAATGGACGGCCAGTCCCGCCGGGCAGGGCCTGCTGCGCTTCACCACGGCCCCGCTGCCGCGCGCGCTGAGCTTTTATGGCGAGGCCTCGCTGGACCTGTGGCTCAGCGCCACGGCCGGCGACACCGATGTGCAGGTCACCGTCTCGGAGGTGCGTCCCGACGGCCAGGAGATGTTCGTGCAGCGTGGCTGGCTGCGTGCCTCCATGCGCGCGCTGGACGGCCAGCGCTCCACCGCCTTGCGGCCCTGGGGTGATTTCACCGAGGCCGCCGTGCGCCCGCTGCGCCCCGGCGAGCCCACGCCGATGCGCGTGGAAATCCAGAAATTCGCCCATGTGTTCCGCGCGGGCTCCAGCCTGCGCGTGACCCTGGACACGCCTTCGCAGACCGGGTACTGGGCCTTCGACCATCTGTCCACGCCTTCGACCAACACCGTCTGGCTGGACCGCAGCCGGCCCTCGAAGATCGTGCTGGGCCATATCGCCTATGCCCATGAGCGGCAGCTGCCGGACTGCCGGCGCATGCTGCGCCAGCCCTGCAGGCCCAACGAGGAGGCCGTTCCTTCCGGCGTGGGCCCCCTGCCGCCGCTGTGATTTCATGCCCCGGTGTTGACTGTGAATGAACGTTCGTTCATCATTCGGGGCATGAAAAAGAAAGAAGACATCAGCGAGCGCCGGGCTGTCATCGTGGAGGCCGCCCTGCAGTGCTTCGTGGAGCGCGGCTTTCACTGCACCAGCATGCGCGACATTGCGCAGGCTGCCTCGGTGAGCCTGGGCAATCTGTACAACCACTTCGACAGCAAGCAGGCCTTGATTGCCGAGGTCGCCACGCAGGAGCAGACCGAGCTGCTGCCCTTGCTGCAGGCGCTGGAGCGGGCCGCAGCCCCTTCGCTGCCTGTGGTGGCGCAATTCCTGGCCGCCTACCAGGCGCTGTGCCGCCAGCGGGAATGGGCCGTGCTCAGCGCCGAATGCCTGTCCGAGATCGCGCGTTCGCCCGGGCTGGCGCCGGCCTTCGAGGCCAACCGCAGGCGCATGCTCGACGGCCTGGCAGGCTTCATGGAGCGCGGGGCGCAGCAGGGCCTCTTGCGGCCCGCCGTGCCCGTGCGCCTGGCCGCGCAACTGCTGCTGGATGCCGTGGAAAGCGATGCGCTGCGCTTTGCGCTGGCGGTGACGCCGCAAGAAGACGCGGGGGGGGATGAAGGGGTCGATGTGCTGCATCCCGCCTTGCTGGCCTGCCTTCTTGGAGGCGAGGCACGGGGGGACGCGACATGAGGCACGCCACCGGCAGGGGCGCCCGCCTGGCGGGGCTGGACCTGGCGCGCTACCTGGCGCTGGCAGGCATGGTGTTCGTCAACTTCAAGCAGGCCATGCATCCCGCGCTGCAGGAGCCGGGCTGGCTGCTGTCGTTCTTCCATTTTCTGGAGGGCAAGGCCTCGGCCACATTCGTGGTGCTGGCAGGCCTGGGCCTGGTGCTGGCCACGCGCTCGCTGGAGCCGGCCACGGCGCGCCTCTGGACACTGCGCCGCGCGCTGTTCCTGCTGGTGGCCGGTGGCATGAACCTGCTGATCTTTCCGGCCGACATCATTCACTACTACGCGGTGTATTTCGTGCTGGCCATCGCCTGGCTGCAGGCCGGTGCACGGGCGCTGCTGGCCGGCATGGCGGCCGTGGCCGTGCTGTCCGTCTGGGCCTTGCTGCAGCTGGACTACAGCCAGGGCTGGGACTGGGCGAGCCTTTCCTACCAGGGCCTGTGGGAGCCGGCCGGCTTTGCGCGCAACCTGCTGTTCAACGGCTTCCATCCGGTGCTGCCCTGGTTTGCGTTCTTCCTCTGCGGCATGCTGCTGGCGCGCCTGCCGCTGGCCGAGCCGCGCGTGCAATGGGGCCTGGTAGCTTCTGGTGTAGCGATGGTGGGCTTGGCCTGCGCCGTCTCGGCACTTGCGGCACATAGTGAATGGGCTCCCTGGCTGGCCACCGGCCCCATGCCGCCCGGCCCTGCCTACCTGCTGATGGGCCTGGGCTGCGCCAGCATTGCCATAGGCGCCTGCCTGCGGCTGGCCGACCGCTGGCCCGCTGGACCGTGGCGCGGCCTGCTGCCGGCCGGGCGCATGACGCTGACCCTGTACCTGGCACACATCCTCATCGGCATGGGCCTGCTGGAAGCCATGGGCGCGCTGGACGGTTCACGCAGCCTGCGCGAAGTGGCCGTGGCCGCCGCGCTGTACGTGATCATCGCCAGCCTGGCCGCCTGGGCCTGGAGCAAGAAGGTGGCGCAGGGGCCCGTGGAGTGGGTGATGCGGCGGCTGACGGCCGTGGGCTGATACGGCCCGCAGCAGGATTGTCCCGGTCCTGCACCCTTGGCGACCCTGCTGTAAGATAGCCCTCCGCTCCGGGGTGCACGCCAGTGCTGAGATCCACACCCGAGAACTTGAACCGGGTCATTCCGGCGGAAGAAGAGCTTGCACCCCTGCGTGGCCGCCCATGCGCCACGGGCGGGGGAGCCTTCGGAGCATCACGTCCCAGCTCTCGAAGGAATTCCATGGACAAGGCCCGGCCCCAGGCGGCTTCTCTGGTCGCAGACCTGCTTGCATTCATCGCCATGGACGGCTGCACCGACGAGCAGTTCGACGCACTGGCGCTGCGGCTGTTCGCCTACCAATACGAATCGAATGCGCCGTTTCGCAGCTTCTGCCAGCGGCGCGGCGCCACGCTGCGCAATGTGAAGACCTGGCGCGACATTCCCGCCGTGCCCATTGACGCGTTCAAGGCCATGGAGCTGCGCAGCGAGCCGGCCTCTCCCTCGGAGCGCGTGTTCATGACCAGCGGCACCACGGGCCAGGCCAAGGGACTGTCTTCGCGCGGGCGCCACTTCCATCCCGCGCTCGATGTCTACGATGCGTCGATGACGCGCAACTTCGCGCAGCGCTTCATGGCCGGGCACGAGCGCCTGCCCATGGGCATCCTCTTTCCCGACGAGCAGGCCATGCCCAACTCTTCGCTGGCCCACTACCTGGCGCTGGCCAAGACGGAATTCGGCACTCCCGACAGCCGCTACTTCCTCACCCCCGACGGCCTGGACATGCCCGGCCTGTGCGCCGTGCTGGAGGAGTCCGAGCGCAGCGGCCGCCCCTATGCGCTGCTGGGCGCCAGCTTCAGCCTGGTGCATGTGATGGATGCGCTGCGCGAGCAGGGCCGCAGCTTTTGCCTGCCGCCAGGCAGCCGCATCCTGGACACGGGCGGCTACAAGGGCCAGTCGCGCGAGCTGCCGCTGGAGGATTTCTACGCCGACCTGTCCCGGCTGCTGGGCGTGCCGCGCAGCCACTGCATCAACATGTACGGCATGACCGAGTTGAGCACGCAGTTCTATGACGATGGCAATGCCACGCTGCCCTCGGTCAAGTCCGGGCCGCACTGGATACGCTCGCGCCTGGTCGAGCCCGTCACCGGCCGCAGTGTGGCATCCGGCGAGCGCGGCATTCTCGTGCACTGCGACCTGGCCAACTACAACGCGGTCACCACCATACTCACCGAGGACGTGGGCCTGTGGGCCGGCCATGGCGAGAACAGCGGTTTCCTGTTGCTGGGGCGTGCCGAGGGCGCAGCGGCCAAGGGCTGCTCGCTGGCGGTCGATGAATTCGTGAAGGCCGCTGCTGCATGAACATCGAGCGGATCACGGCCGGCTACCTGCCCGAACTGCCTGGTTTGCGCGAGGACGAGGTGCAGTGGCATGTGCTGCCCTTCGAACGCGGCGGCGTGCGGCTGGAAGTCTCCGTGCCCCTGCTGACCGGCCCGCAGATGCATGCGCTGGCAGCCCATGTGCGCCGAGCCGCCGACCGCCACCTCAGGGCCATGCCCGTGGCCGAGATCATCGATGCCATCGACCGCGCCATCGCCCGCCTGCTGGACCGCAGCGATCCCTATCGGCGCCAGGCCGAGACCTGGCTGCCCGTGGTCAGCGGCTATGACGCCGACATGGTACGCCTGGGGCTGACGGGCTTCTTCAAGACCTTTCGCGCCGCGCAGCTGCGGCGCTTCGTGGCCGAGGACTTTGCCAACCCGGCCGTGCTCGACGGCTTCCAGCCCGCGCCCAAGGGCGGCGCGGTGCGTGCCTTCGGGCCGGACCTGCTGATGCACAGCTGGGCCGGCAATGTGCCTGCGCTGTCCCTGTGGAGCCTGGTCTGCGGCCTGCTGGTCAAGGCGCCCGCCATTGGCAAGCTGGCCAGCGCCGAGCCGCTGTTCGCGGGCTGGTTCGCACGGCTGCTGGCCGAGGTCCACCCGCCGCTGGCCGATTGCCTGGCCGTGGTGTGGTGGAGCGGTGCGGGGGGTGTGGATGGGGCGGATGGTGTGGATGGCGGTGGTGCCGCCGCGCTCCACGCCGAGGCCGACACCGTGCTCGCCTACGGCGGCAACCAGACGCTGCAGGCACTGCGCCAGCGCCTGCCCGTGACCACGCGCTTTCTGCCACACGGCCACAAGCTGGGCTTCGGCATGGTGGGCGCTGCCGCGCTGGACACGCTCAAGGCGCCCGCCGTGGCGCGGCTGGCGGCCTGGGACGTGATGCGCTACGACCAGCAGGGCTGCTACTCGCCCCATGTCTTCTACGTGGAGCGCGGCGCCCCCGTCTCTGCGCGTGCCTTTGCCGACTATCTGGCGGCCGAGCTGGCCAACCTGCAGCGGCGCTTTGCGCGCCGGCCGTTGGAGCTGGAGGAGGGCGCCGCCGTGGCCCGCTGGCAGCAGTCCGTGGAATGGTCGGGTGACGAACAGCAACTGCTGGGCCCCGTTGACGCACCCTGGAGCGTGGCTTACAGCGACAGCCTGCAGCCGCTGGCGCCCACGGCCCTGTACCGCACGATTGCCGTGGTGGGCGTGGACCGCCTGGATGACGCCGTGCCCGTGGTGGCCGCGCAGCGTGACTACCTGCAGACGGCCGGCATTGCCGCCTCGCCCGAGCAGCTGTACCGGCTGGCGGGCCTGCTGGGCGCGGCCGGCGTCACGCGCATCAGCGCCATCGGCTCCATGAGCATGCCCGAGGCCGGCTGGCACCATGACGGCCGCTTCAACCTGCTGGACCTGGTGCGCATGACCGAGATCGAGCAATCTGCCGAGGCGGCGGCGCAGCCGTTCGCCCCGTATGCGGATTGACATCCATGCACACCGGCACGACGGGCACAACGGGCATGACGGGCATCACAGACGGGGCTGACGGCATGGCGTTTCTCGATATCGAACAGGTGGTGTTCACCTACCCGGGCCGCTCGCCGGTGGTGGACGGCGTGGACTGGCGCGTGCAGGCCGGTGAGATCCACTGCCTGCTGGGCCGCAGCGGCTGCGGCAAGACCACCTTGCTCAAGCTGGCGGCGGGGCTGCTCAGGCCGCAGTCGGGCCGAATCCTGCTGCGTGGCGCCGAGCTGGCCGAGCCCGGCCCGCAACTGGGCTTCATGTTCCAGGCGCCCACGCTGCTGGAGTGGCATACGGCGCTGGGCAATGTGCTGCTGCCCGTGTCGCTGCAAAGGCGCCCCGCGCCGCAGGACGAGCAACGCGCCCTGGCGCTGCTGGAGCAGCTGGGCCTGGCCAGCCACGCGCAGCGCCATCCGCGCCATCTCTCGGGCGGGCAGCAAAGCCGCGTGGCGCTGGCACGGGCGCTGGTGCTCGACCCGCCGCTGCTGCTGCTGGACGAGCCCTTTGCCGCGCTGGACGCCATCACGCGCGCCGAGCTGCAGGACGACCTGCTGCGCACCTGCCGCGAACGCGGCACCACGGTGCTCTTCGTCACCCACGACATCAACGAGGCCGTCTACCTGGGCGACCGCATCGCCCTCATGCACGGCGGGCGCATCGTGGCCGACATGGCGGTCGATCTTCCCGCGCCGCGCACCCAGGCCATGCGCCACGGGCCGGCGTTCAACGAGCACTGCGCCCGCGTGCGCGCAGCCATGGACAGGACGGCGGCATGACGGTGTCCTTGTTCCATGCCCGCCTGCTGGCCGCCGCGCTGGCGCTGGTCCTGCTGGGCCTGTGGGAGCTGCTGGTGCGGCAATGGGGCCTGTCCGCCCTGGTGCTGCCGGCGCCCTCGGCCATTGCGGCATCGCTGTGGACGGGGCTGGCCACGGGCTATTTCTGGCCGCACATCTGGGCGACGCTCCAGGCCCTGCTGCTGGGGCTGGCGGCCGGCAGCGCGATCGGCCTGCTGGCGGGCATGGCCCTGGCTGAATCCGAGCTGCTCGAGCGTGTGCTCAAGCCCTATGTGGTGGTCAGCCAGGTCGTGCCCAAGCTGGCGCTGGCACCGCTGTTCGTGCTGTGGTTCGGCTTCGGCATGCTGCCCACGGTGCTGATCACGGCGCTGATCTGCTTTTTCCCGCTGATGGAAAACACCTTGACCGGCCTGCGCCAGGTCGATGCCCAGCGGCTGCAGCTGTTTCGCATGCTGGGCGCCACGCGGCTGCAGACGCTGCTGCGCCTGAAGCTGCCCACGGGCCTGCCCGCCATTCTTGCGGGCCTGCGCGTGGCCGTGGTGCTAGCACTGGTCGGCGCCGTGGTGGCCGAATTCATGGGCGCCAGCCGCGGCCTGGGCGCCGTGGTCATTGCCGCCCAGGGAATGATGGACACCACCCTCATGTTTGCGGCCCTGGTGCTGATCGCCGCCATGGGCCTGCTGCTGTACCAGGCCTGCCTGGTGCTGGAGCGCCGGCTGCTGCGCTCGCGCGCCGCCTGACCACCCTGAACACTTCCGAAACCTTTTCTCCAAGCGCCATGCACACACCGCAGTCCCCCTTCCTCACCCGCCGCAGCCTGCTGGGCGCCTCTGCCGGTTTTGCCGGCCTGGCGCTGGCCGGCAATTGCCTGGCCGCTCCTGTGCAAGGCAAGATCCGCCTGGCGGGCTGGAGCAAGCCCATCAGCGAGATCACCAACATCCTGGCCGAGCCCGACAAGGGCTTCTTCAAGGCCCAGGGCGTGGAGCTGGCCTACCTGCCCGGCGCGGGCGGCGGCGACGCCATCCGCAACATGCTCAGCGGCCAGGCCGATGTGGCCTTCACCGATCCCGGCTCCTTCTTCATGGCGCTGGACAAGGGCGAGAAGCTGGTCGCCATCTACGACATCTACCCGCAGAATGTGTTCAACGTGGTCTCGCTCAAGTCGGCGGGCATCCGCAAGCCGGCGGACCTCAAGGGCAAGAAGATCGGCGTCTACAGCCTGTCCAGCGGCACGCGCCAGAACCTGCTGGTGATGCTGCACCAGGCCGGCCTCAAGGAATCGGACGTGACCATCGTCGTCACCGGCCTGCTCAACTTCGCGCCGCTGATGCAGGGCCAGGTCGATGCCACGGCCGCCACCGACACCGGCCTGGCCGTGGGCCTGCGCAAAGGCATTGGCGAGGTCGATGTGATGCAGGTGCGCGACCACCTCAACATCTCCAGCGACATGTTCGTGGTGCGCGAGGACACGCTGCGCGACAAGAAGGACCTGCTGCGCGCCTTCCTCAAGGGCTACCGCGACAGCGCCGCCTGGATGATGGCCAACCCCGAGGAGGCCGCCACGCTGGCCGGCAAGCACGCCATCGACGGCACCCAGCGCGATATCAACCTGGACGTGATCCGCCTGCGCAATGCGTCTTCGCAGCCGCTGCAGGCCGGCAAGCCGCTGGGCAGTTTCGACCTGGCCGCCCTGCAAAAGGGCGCCGACGCCTACCGCGCGCTGGGCATGGTGCAAAGGCAGATCAAGGTGTCCGACGTGGTGGACACCAGCCTGCTGCCCGGGGCCTGAGATGGCACAGCCGTCTTCCCTGGGCCTGCAAGGCAAGGTGGTGCTGGTCACCGGCGCTGGCCGCGGCATAGGCGCGGCCATTGCCATCGCCTTTGCGCGCGAGGGTGCCACCGTGGTGGTCAACCACCTGTCCAACGACGAAGCCGCCGCCCGCACCGTGGCGGCCTGCCAGGCGGCGGGCAAGCAGGCCGGAGGCGATGCCTGGGCCATCAAGGCCGATGTGGGCTCGCAGCCTGCGGTGCAGGCCATGACCGAGGCCATTGCGCGCGAGGCGGGCGCCATCGACATCGTGGTCAACAACGCCTTCAAACCCTACGCCTTCGACCCCGAGCGCCGCCGCCTCTTCGACGACCTGCAATGGAGCGACTACCAGGCCCAGTACGACGGTGCCGTGGGCGCGGCCTTCAACGTCTGCCGCGCGGTGCTGCCGCAGATGCGCCAGCGTGCGCGGGGCAGCATCGTCAACATCGCCAGCAACCTGGTGGAGCACCCTGTCGTGCCCTACCACGACTACACCACGGCCAAGGCCTCGCTGGTGGCCTTCAGCCGCAACCTGGCCAGCGAGCTGGGGCCCGTGGGCATACGCGTCAACTGCGTGGCGCCGGGCCTGGTCTATCCCACGCAGGGCACGCAGGACACACGCGAGTCCTTCCGAGAATCGCTGATGGCCGCCACGCCGCTGCGCCGCCTGGCAAGCCCCGAAGATGTGGCGGGGCCGGTGCTGTTCCTGGCCTCGGAACTGAGCGGCTTCATGACGGGGCAGGTACTGTTCGTCGATGGCGGCCTGGTGATGCGCTGAGCCTGTTCTAGAACTGCTCCCACTCATCGGCCTCGGCCATCTCGGCCATTCCGGCCGCCGTGGCGCGGCGGGGTGTTGCCGCCTTGGCAGGCAGCGCCACAGGCGCGCTGGAGGCCGCCGCCGCTGCCGCACGCGGGTGCTTGGTACGGGGCGCGGCGGGGGCCAGCGCTGGATACGGCCTGGCGGTCTGTGCGCGCGCCGGCACGGCCGCTGCCACGGGCGTGGACTTGGACAGGGCGGCCTGGGGGCGGGTCGTGTTCTCATCCAGGCGGAACACGCTGACCAGTTGCACCAGCTGCGCCACCTGCTTGTTCAGGCTGTCGGCAGCGGCGGCAGACTCTTCCACCAGGGAGGCGTTTTGCTGCGTCACCTGGTCGAGCTGCTGCACGGCGTCGCTGACCTGGGTCACGCCCTGGGACTGCTCCTGCGTGGCGGCGCCAATGTCGGAGATCAGTTCGGCCACGCGGTGCGTCTGGGTGACGATGTCGTTCATGGTGTTGCCGGCCTCGGCCACCTGGCGGGAGCCGGCAGCGACCTTGCCCACGCTCTCGCTGATCAGGCCCTTGATCTCCTTGGCCGCGTTGGCGCAGCGCTGGGCCAGGGAGCGCACCTCCGAGGCAACAACCGCAAAGCCCTTGCCCTGTTCCCCGGCACGCGCGGCCTCCACGGCGGCGTTGAGCGCGAGGATGTTGGTCTGGAACGCAATGGCGTCGATCACGCCGATGATTTCCTCGATCTTGCGCGAGCTGTGCGTGATGTCCTCCATGGTGCTGACCACGCCATGCACCACCTCGCCGCCGTGCACGGCCGTGGCGCTGGCCGACTGGGCCAGGCCGGAGGCACTGCGCACCGTGTCCACGTTTTGCTGGATGGTGGCGGTCATCTGCTCCATGGAGGCGGCCGTCTCCTCCAGGTTGGCGGCCTGCTCTTCCGTGCGCGCGCTCAGGTCGGCATTGCCCGAGGCGATCTGGCTGGCGCCGGTGGCAATCGATTCGCTGCTGTGGCGCACCTGGCTGACGATGTCTGCCAGGCTCGCGCGCATGGAGTTCAGCGCAGCCAGCAGGCTGGTGGTGTCACCGGGCCGCAGCGCCACGGCCACCGCCAGGTTGCCCCTGGCGACTTCCTGCGTGATCTGCGCCGCGTAGGCGGGCTCCCCGCCCAGCAGGCCCGTGATGCGCCGCGTGATGGCCCAGCCCACCAGCGCGCCTATGGCCAGTGCGGCCAGCGCCAGGGACAGCATCAGCCGCCCGGCAGCCAGGGATTTGTCCTCGGAGGCCTGCGCCGTTTCCGTGGCACGTACCTGCTGGTGGGCCAGGATGTCATTGATGGAGTTGAAGAACGCGTCCTGGCGTTTGCGGAACTCCCCGCTTTCGCCAAGCATGGCCGAGACGGCCTGCAGGTCGTGGCGCGTGGCCGCCTCCATGAATTGGTCGAGCAGCGGCAGATAGGCAATGCGCGCGTTCTTCATGTTGTCGTACAGCGCAACGCCCTGCGGGGTGCTCAGGCCTTCGCGGAATTTCTCCATCAACTGGCTGATCTTCTGGCGCTGTGCATCCAGTGCGGCCTTGGCCAGCTTCTTTTCCCCGGCGTCCTCCATCAGCGCCATGCTGCGCACGCCGCGAAAGATGAACTCCACCGAGCCCTTGATCTCCACCAGCCGGAGCAGGCTGGTGATCCGCTTGTCGGCCAGGTAGGCCACATCATCGGAGGCCTGTACCAGCTGGGCGCGGCCATACAGCGCAATCGACAGCGCGATGGCAATCAGAATCGAAAATCCCAGACCCAACATGGAGCCCGTCTTCATGTTTTTCAGGTATTTCATGCGTATTCCTTTCAGTATTCAATATGGCTGCGTGCCACGCAATCGGGCCGCATCGCATAAAAATCCGGATCACGCCAATCGATGATGGCGGACCCAGACAGACGGCGGTATTCCATAATGTCCGGAGAAATCTCTGGAAAATGATGAGAGCGAGGAATAACCAAGCTGCGAGGAAATCTGTCCTATGCTCTGGTCGGTGGTCAGCAGCGATTCGGCCGCAAGATGGATACGGCTTTGCCTTATATATTCGCCGATACTGCACGACCTGCTGTTGCGAAAGGAAACCTCCAATGTGCGCCGGCTGACGCGGCAATGGTCGGCAATGGTCTGGATCGGTAGTTTCTTGTCCAGGTTTTCCTGTATGTATTGGAGGGCGCGCTTGACATAGGCGGGTTCCAGATCGTGCAGCCGTGCCTCGTCCATGGCCGTGAATCTGGATTTCTCAAGATAGGGGCTGATGGCCATGCTCTTGAGCCGCATGATGTTCAGCGCCTTCAGCGTGGACAGGGCGCCTGCAAAATCGCCCTGCGTTTCCTGTATGTGGTACTCGTAGACCAGGGCATTGCGGCACAGGCCTTCGAGCTGGTAGGTCTGGGCCGTGGACTTTGCCAGCATCACCGCCTGCAGGGCCTGGGCATATTGGCGCTTGCTGCAGTGCACCAGTGCGCTGCTCAGCCAGGCCCAGCCGGCAATCGGCGGGTTCTTGATCTGGTGGCGGACGCCGATGCGTTCAATGGCACGGATCACGCCAGCGGCTTCGCGGCGGCCCGCATCCAGCCCTTTGACCGAGAGCTGCAGCAAATCGCTGTAGGGCCAGGCCAGGCCCGTTGGCAGCTGGCGGCCGACCCGCTCCAGCAGCGCCTGCAGGTCGGCGCTGTCGGGTGCCGCGGCACCGAGCTGGACCAGGCCTGAATCCGGGGGCGGCCCGCACCACAGATTCTGGTGATTTTTGTAGAGATAGATCTTCCACAGAATCTGCGCTCTGGCCCAATTGATCAGGGCGGACAGCCAGGGCGTGATGCCCGGCGCCATCAATGCGAAATCATGGTCCTTGCCTTCGATCAATTGCAAGGCGGTATCGAGCTCGCCCAGCCGGCTGTGCGCCAGCGCCCTCACATAGGTGGCGCAGGCCATGGATTCCGGCTGCAGCAGCGCGGGATTGGCCATTGCCGCAGTGGCCAGTGCAATCGCATTGCGCTCTTCACCCAGCTGGCAATGGATGAAGGCGGCTGCAATACGGCATGAGACCACGCGGTCGGGCATGCGGTGCAGCTCGAAAATGGCCTGTGCTTCCTGCACATATCTGAGCACCAGCAGGGGATATATGGAAGGCTCTGGCCATTTGCAGGCCTGTAGCAATTCCTCGGCCCGGCTGATTTTGTTATATCCAGTATCGGCTTGCTGGTGATGGGCGGATATTATTCTCCATAATCTGGATGCGCTCTCATCTTGGTGGCCGTGGATGTGGTGCGTCAAAAGATTGAATGAGTAAGAATTCTTATATGAAAAAATCAATGGCCAGGCGGGTGCGATGCATTTTCCCGATGAATGCATCGGCGAAGTGCTTCACAACACCCTCCTGGGGAAACACTGATTGACTGGAAGAATCTTACAGGCCAGATAAACAATTGTTTACATTTGGATTTTATTTTTCTTGCCGGATCACGCAGGCACTTGTCTTTTTGCGAAACTTTCTCTCTTGAAAATCGCCTAATTCGCTGATTGGACAGACTTTTTCTGATTGGAAAAATCCATTCAAATAGTCGAATATTCCCTGGATTCCATGGGGTTGTTACAACGGCCAGACTCCAGCCGGGCCGCCCTGTCGGCATGGCAGGCGCTGGCCGCGCTTGCCCCGGCAATCAGAAGGCGTGCGATATGCCAAGCACCACCGAGCTGGGCCGGCTGCCTGCCTGGACCACCGGCCCCGCATTGCTGGCGGTGTTGATGGTGAAGGCGGCACCCGCCTCGTTGTGGATGCGGCCCACGCCCGCATAGAGCTTGGTGCGCTTGGACAGCGAGTGGTCGTAGCGCACGCTTAGCGCACGCGCATCGCTCTGGGCGCGAGCCTGTCCGTGGTAGGCGCCATAGGACAGCAGCCACTGCCCCGCCATGCCCATGGGCACGGTCACGCTGGCCTCGTAGAAACGGCCCTGGCCGCTGGTGGCGGCAGGCAGGTCGTCGCGCCGCGTGGACAGCAGCAGCGCGGCGCGCGCCACGCCGAAGTCATAGGCCGCGCCCAGCAGCGCATAGCGGTCGGTATTCACGGCCGTGGTGCGCCGCTGCATCCACGATGCACCCAGTGCCCAGGGCCCGGCCGCATAGTCCACGGAGCCTTCGTACAGGCTGGCCACGCTGGAGCCCGCCGCCTCGCCGAACGAATACATGCCGCGCACCGCGAAGCCGCCCATGTTCGGCGACTGGTAGCGTGGTTCGCCTGGGCCTGGTTCCGTCGGCCATGCACTCGGTGCTGCCCGGCCTGTTGCGCCGCATTGCCGACGCCGGCTGGAACCTGCGCGTGGAAGCCCGCGAGATGATCACCTCGCAGCAACTGCGCGCCCTGCGCGCCGGAGAGCTGGACCTGGGCTTCGGGCGCCCCGGCAAGGGCGAGCCACTGGCCGAGGAAGTGGCTGGCATGGACGATCCCTACTGCCTGGCCATGGCGCCGTCCCACCCGCTGGCGGCTGGCGAAGGCGCGCTACCGCTGCAATCGGCTGCGCATGAGCCCTTCGTGGGCTTTGCGCGCTACGAGGACGCCGACTACTTCGACCGCACCGTGGCCCTGTGCCTGGACGCGGGCTTCACCCCCTCCATACGCCACGAGGCCGGCCAGTTCGTCAATGTGCTCGCCCTGGTGGCCTGCGGCCTGGGCGTGGCCATCGTCCCTTCGTCCTTTGCCTCGCTGTACCGGGGCAAGCTGGTGTTCAGGCTGCTGCAGGAATCGCGCTACCAGAGCCGGCTGGCGGTGCTGGCCGTGGCCGGGGCGGCTGACGGCGAAAGCGATGCAGGACGCGTGGCGCAGGCTGCCGCGCTGGAGTTGAAGCAGTTCGGGCGGAGATTGGCGCGGTTACGGTGAAGAGGCTGGTTTGCGAAGTGCCCACCTTGGCCTCAGCCAAGGAGCCACAGCAGCGCGGCTGCAGAGGCAAGAAGCAGGGCCGCAGCCAACCCCTGGCTGTACCGATGGTTCACGAAGGCGGCCAATACGCAGTACGCGGCGCAGCCAAGGAAGAGCGCCGCACCGCTCCACGCTGCAAACCATTTGGAGAACAGCAACAGGCCCAGGCCCGCGAGTGCGCAGACTCCTGGTGCCTGCCAATTCCTTGGGCTGCTGTGGACGCCCTGCAGCCACCAGAGCAGCAGTGACGCCATGAGCAGGGCGGGTCCAGCAAACCTGGGCCACCCTTCCAGCCAGGAAACGAACACCCGCTCCGTCCGAAATCTGTGGATGCTGATGACAAGCACCTCCCCTGTGCTCATCGCCGACCAGATGGCGCTGAAAAAGGACCAAGTGGCTGGCAGCAAAAGCAGCAGGCCGATTGCAAAGGCACATTTCGCCTGGGACTGGTCGGTAGTCATGGATGCAGGAGCAGCGCGCTGGGTGCAATCAGCCGGGGTTGGGTGAGAAGCTGGCATTCTTTCATGATCGACCAGCTGGGAAGCGCGACAGGCTCAGGCGCCACTTGAAGAGACGCATAAAGCAAAAGACTACGCCGCAGTCAATGGCCTGCAATGGGTGCTCCAGGCCCGGGACGATGATGGTCTGTGCGCAGGGCCCTGCGCATGCTGTGCCTTTCAAGCACACGGGCGAATATCCGCAAGCGGTGGCGCGGAGTGATCTATGCAATTACCTGTTTTCAGGTATGTGCGCGAGGCAGGCGACCGTATAGAGTAAGAAGTCGTCAGCAGAGCAGTCATTTGTAACCAGCCCCAAGGTGGCGCGAAGGTCTGCCTTGTCTTTTCTGTTCGTCTTTTCCGGCAAGGCCCATGCTGCAACGTTTCCATTTCCCCGCTCGTGGCGTCGGTTTCGTACAGGCGTGCAGCGCTCTTGCTGCTGCCGTTGCCTTACCGGCCGCCCAGGCCCAGAGCATTACGGTGGCACCGCTGGCAGCCGTGGCGCCGGCGGCGATTCCTGTGGACCACCCTGGCGCTCTTGCGCTGCTGGCGTTGGCCTTGGGGGCCTGCCTTGTGCGGGGTGTGCAAAAAGGGCGGATCTCCCTGGTCGGCCTGCGTGCCTGGGCCATGAGCGGTGCTGTTGTCGTGACCGCAGCCACGGCGGTCTGGGGCGAGCGGGTGCAGGCCCAGATTCAGGAATTGCAGGAAGCCTTCAACCAGGCCGCAGGCGAGACGCTCACCGTTCCCGTGCAGGCGACAGCGCTGGGTGCCGATGGCGCACCGCAGGGATTCCTGCCCGTGGTCTATCGCAACCAGACGTCGGCGCGGCTGAAAATCACCGGCATCACGGACCCTGTGTGGAACACCTGCTTTCCGCTGGGCGTGCCCGGCGCGATTCCATCGACGGCCCCACGTCCCGGCAGCGCCTGCGCAGTCGGCGCCGCGCTGGAGGCGGGCGATTCCTGCTGGGTGGACGTGGCGCAACTGTGCGCCGAGGCGGCGGACACCGTGCGCTGCAGCCATCCCAGCGTGCTTGCGCCCGACAGCGTGCAGGTGGACACGGCCGGGCAGCGCACGGGCAATGTGCTGTCCAACGATTCCGATGCCGATGGGGCGCTCGTGGTCGCCAGCTTCACCTATGAAGGCCAGACCGTGGCGGCCGGCAGCTCCCGGAACGTGGCGGGGCGCGGGACCTTCGCGCTGCAGGCAGACGGCAGCTTCACTTTCCAGGCGGATGCGAACTACAGCGGCGGCCATCCGCTGGCCATCGGCTACACCGTGCAGACCGGCGCGTCCAGCACGCTGAGTGTTTTCGTGAACCGGGTGCCCGTGGCCGGCAACGATACGGCCACCACCGATGCCAATACATCCGTCACCATCGCCGTGCGCGGGAACGACAGTGATGCGGATGGGGACAGCCTGACCGTTTCCGGCATCACCCAGGGCACCCACGGTTCCGTGGTCGTGGATGCCATTACGGGCAACCCTGTCTATGCGCCGAACAGCGGGTTTTCCGGCAACGACAGCTTCACCTACACCATCAGCGACGGCAATGGCGGTTCCGCCACGGCCAGCGTGACGGTGACGGTTCAGGCAGCGCCTGCCGGCAATCAGCCTCCAGTGGCCGTGGCGGATTCGATTTCCGTGGCCGAAGGGAGCACAGCCACCGTGTTGGTGGGGGGCTCGCCCAGCCTGCTGGCCAACGACACGGATCCTGACGGCAATCCGCTCGTCGCGGTGCTGGTGACGGGTCCTGCGCATGGAACCTTGACCCTGAATGCGAATGGCACCTTCAGCTACACCCACAACGGCAGCGAGACGGCTTCCGATAGCTTCACCTACCGTGCCAGCGACGGGCAGGCCATGGGAAACATCGTCACCGTTTCCATCACGGTCACTCCCGTGAACGATGCACCGGTTGCCGTGGCAGATCAATTGATGGTTGCCACGGACATCCCGCTGAGCATCAGCTTTGCCACGCTGCTGGCCAATGACACGGATGCCGACGGCGACAGCCTGACCATCACCTTGGCTCATTCGCCGATCAATGGCAGCCTTGCATTGCAGGCGGGCGGGGTGCTGTTCACGCCCGCTGCAGGCTACGAAGGACCGGCCAGCTTTCTCTACGACGTCAGCGATGGGCGTGGCGGCACCAGTATCGGCACGGTCAATCTGTCGGTTGGAACGGCCAGCGCTCCTTCGGTCGTTGTCCTGAAGTCCCTGCTGGCCATCGCACACGGCACAGGCGGGACCAGCGTCAGGTTTCCGATAACCACGAAGCTGGTGGATACGGATGGTTCGGAAACCCTGTCGATCAGGATCAGTGGACTGCCCACCAATCTGTCCTTCAATGCGGGTACGAACCTGGGTGGTGGTGTCTGGCAATTCACCGAGGCCGACCTGCCCAATCTCATCCTGAATCTGCCTGGCAGCTACACCACGAACGCCACGTATCTCACGGTCCAGGTCACGGCGACGGAGGTGAGCGGCGGCTTTACGGCATCGACATCCACCGTGGTCACGCTCAAGGCCTCATATACGACCGTGGATATCACCACGACCGAGAGCGGCAGCCATACGGGCAGCTCGGCCAACGAATACATCACCGGTGGCAACGGCGCCAACACCATCAACGCCGGCAGCGGAAACAACATCGTTTTCGGGGGCGGTGGCGACGACAACCTGTCGGCGGGCTCGGGCTCCGATGTGCTGATCGGCGGCAGCGGCAACGACACCCTCAACGCGGGATCGGGCACGGACCGGCTGATCGGAGGCTCCGGCGACGACCTGTTGATAGGCGGCGATGCGGGCGAGAACTTTGTGGATGTCTTTGTCTGGTTGCTGGGAGATCAGGGGGCGGCGGGAACGCCGGCCTTGGACCGAATCCAGAACTTCTCCACGGCGGCAGCGGGAACCAACGGCGCAGGCGGTGATGTACTGGACCTGCGCGAGCTGCTGCAGGGTGAATCCGCAGGCCCCAGCAATGCCGCAGGCAACCTGGCCAACTACCTGCACTTCGAGATCACGGGAGGCGATACCTGGGTCCATGTCAGCCACACGGGCGGCTTCGGTGCAGACTCCCATGCGGTGGGTGCAGGCTACTCGGCATCGGCCGAGACACAGCAGATCATCTTGGAAGGCGTGAATCTGCAGACGCTGTATTCCGGTGCCGCCACGGATCAGCAGATCATCACGCAGCTGCTGAACAACAATAAATTGATCGTGGATTGAGGCTGCCGCTCGGGCCTCGCCGTGCGAGAAATGCTCCCGCAGCTCAACGCCGCTCTTGCGCAGGCGCAGACTGCTCCTGGCCTGCCTTGGTCGCGCGGGGCGGCGCCACCGGCATGGGAAACCCGACAAGCGCAAGCGCCACTGCGAAAGGCAGCAGGCAGTAGAAGAGCACGCGCTTGAGCTTCATTCGCCGGAATTGAGGGTGCTTGCGCAGCCTTCAAGTGGGCTGTTCCCCGTCTACATGAAATTCCTCGTATGCAGCGAAGCCAGCCGCTCTGCGTGTTCCCGCTCGAACCCCAGCCGCAGCAGCTTGGAAAACCGGCCGTCGGCCATGTCGCGCATGAGCTGCTGCACGCGGGCGGCGCCGCGGGCCAGGGCTTCGGGGGTGAGGGCGCCGGCGGCGATGAGGATCAGGGCGTCGAAGACTTCCTCGTTCAGGCCCGAGGTGCCGGCCAGGTTGTCGAAGCGCTGCTCCACGGCCTGGGCCAGCTGATGCTGGAAGCCGGGCTCGTGCTGCAGGCGGTACAGCAGGTGGGACATGCCCAGGGCCACATGGCGCGCCTCGTCGCGTGCGGCCAGGCGGCAGATCTGGCGTGTGAGGGGGTCGGGCGCCTCAGTCTGCAGAAACTGCAGCAGGTGCACGAAGGTGCCTTCGCCCAGCACCGACAGCAAAAAGCCCGCCACGGAAAAATCCGTCTCGTCCAGCAGGCTCTTGAGCGAGGCCTGGCCGCCCGCCGTGGACAGGGCGGGCTCGCGGCCGTGGCGGCGGATGCGGCGCGTGAAGACATCGATATGTCGCGCCTCGTCGGCCACCTGGATGGCCAGCGCCGCCTGCAGCTCGCGGTAGTGCGGGTGCAGCTGGCCCAGGAAGCGCGCAGGCACAAGCAGGGCCGCGTTCTCGTTCTCCACCATGTAGGTCATGAGCTGGACGATGGCGTCCTCCACGGGCGCGGGCAGCTCGGGCGCATCGCACCAGTCGATATCGGTGTCGGCATTCCACTGCGCGGCCACGGCCTGGGCGTAGAGGTCGGCGGCGCTGTCGGTCCAGACCTGCAGCTTGTCGCTGAGCCGGAAATGGAAGGCCGGCGCCCCGGCTTCCACCTGCGCGCCACGCGCGGCCAGGCCCCAGAAAGGCTGGGCCTGCGCGGCCACGGCATCGCCGCCCGAGCGCGCATCGCTGCGGCCCGTCTGCGCCGCGCCGCGCCAGCGCCCGGCCTGGGCGCCGCCGCGCGCCACGATGGCCATGGCCTGTGCTGCACCCGCGCCATCCTCCCAGCGCAGGCCGTGGCCCTGGTCGCTGCACCAGCCCGACAGCTGGGCCTGCCAGCCCGGCGCGCTGCCGGTCACGCGCAGCTGCCCGCCCACGGGCAGGGCGGCCAGCGCGTGCTTGACCAGAAGATGGGCACCGGCATCGAAGCCCAGGCCCTGGAGGTCGATGACAGGCAGGGTGGAGGCGGGCAGGGTGCGGGCGTGCAGGGCGCCGCTGTCGGAATCAGGCATGGCCATGGCGCGTATCAGTAACGGTAGTCCTGCACGGTGATGCGGCCTTCGGCGTCGTAGAAGGCCTCGTCCGTCACCGCGCGCTCCAGCAGGCCGTAGCCCGTGCCGCGGCCTGGGTGCCAGACCTTCAGGCCTTCCAGCTCCAGCAGCGGGCGCACGGCCGCGTCGTCCCAGGACATGGCCAGCAGGATGTCGCGGAAGGCGGCGGCGCGCCCGGCATCGATATGGGGGCCGGCCGTCATGTTGCAGTGGTCGAAGGCGCCCGAGGTGGCCAGCACGCGCGTGCCGCCGGCCGGCAGCGTGCCTTCGCGCGCAAAGGCCTGGTAGTTCTTGCCCACCATCCATGAAGCCTGTATCTCGCCGGCCACCATGGCGGCGGCGGCCAGGCGCTCGCCGCCGATGTGGTCGCCGTGCTTGCCGCCCAGCACGTCAAAGCGGCGTGCCGTGTAGTCGCGCCCGGCCACCAGCCCTTCCTGGCGCAGATGGTCCAGCGGGATCAGCGTGGCCTGGGGCGAATCCACGGCACCGAAGCCCACGGTCTTGCCGCGCAGGTCCTGCACGCTCTGGATGGGGCTGTCGGCGGGCACGACCAGCAGCGAATGCAGGTCCAGGTCGGTGTCGCGCATGGCGATGGATTCCACGCGCAGGCCGCGCGCGCGGGCCATGCGGTCGGCGCGGACAAAGGCCAGCGGCGAGTTCCAGGCCAGGTGCACATCGCCTGCGATCAGCGCCTCGGTCAGCGACTCGTAGTTGGAATAGAGCACGTAGTCGAAGTAGTAGCCGCGCTCGATGAAATACGCCTTGAAGCCTTCCCAGATGGTGATCACCTTGGGGGCGTAGGCCACGGCGCCGAGCTTGATCACGGGGGCGGTTGTCGTCATTCGGAAGTCCTTTGCTGGATGGGGAAGGGGATTGAGGCTATTGGCAGGATCTGCGGCGCAGGTTCAGGCAGCGGCTTCGCACATGGCCTTGCCGAGCATGTCGTAGATCACGTCGGTGGTGGGCGCCATGACCGAGGCGGCACGCGCATCGCGGAACAGGCGCTCTATGCCCAGCTCCTTGCGGAAGGCGGCGCCGCCGCACACGCGCATGGCAATGTCGGTCACCTCCAGCGCGGCTTCGGCGGCGGCGGCCTTGGTCTGCAGCAGGCGCGTGCGCGTGTCGGGGCGGGCGGCCTGCACGGCGGCCACGGTGTCGTCGCGCAGCAGGCGCGCCTGTTCCAGGCGCAGCTGGGCGCGGGCCAGGTAGGCGCGGATGGTGGGCAGGTCGGCCAGCGAGCTGCCGCTTTCCGCAAAGCGCGTGCCCGCCACATGGGCCACGGCGCGGCGCAGTGCGCCCTGCATCAGGCCGATGGAGGTGGTGGCGATCAGCGTGGGGAAAAACGGCATCAGGTGGCGGCCCTTCACGGCCTCGCCCTCGCCATCGGCGCCCAGCATGCGGGCGCGCGGCACGCCCACATCGCGCGCCTCGATGGGCGACGACGCATTGCCGCGCAGCCCCATGCCGTTGAAGCGCCCGGGAATGGACAGCCCCGGCAGGCGGCTGTCCACCAGCCACAGCGTATTGCCCTCGCCCTGCGTTGCGCGCGAGATCCAGACATAGGAATCGGCCTCGCCGGCCGAGGTGATCATGCTCTTGAGCGCATTCAGGTGGATGACATCTTCAGCGGCGGTGGCCGTGCCCGTGGGCGCCCAGATATGGCTGCGCGATCCGGCCTCGGACACGGCCAGCGTGGTGATGTGGCGGCCGGCGGCAATGTCGCGGCGCACCTCGTCATCGGCAAAGGGCTCGATCAGTGCCACGCCGCAGTAGTGCATGGTCAGCACCATGGCCGTGCAGGGGCAGTCCTGGGCAATGCGCTCGATCACCTGCACCGCCTCGGCCAGGCCCTTGCCCCGGCCGCCCACCTCGCTGGCGCTGATCAGGCCCAGCAGGCCGGCTGCGGCCAGCGCATCCAGCGCAGCGCGCGGGTAGCGTGCCTGCTCGTCAATCTGCGCGGCCTGGGGCGCGATGATCTCGCGCATGAGGGGTTCGAGTTGCTGCAAAACTTCCATCTGGGTTCACCGTAGGCATGCCCATGGCCGCCTGCCGAGAGGCACTTGCTGGAAGTCTGGGGAAATGCTGGAGCGCCGCGATGGCCGCTGGGCGCGCCTGCCGCATGCAGACCTGCAATGGCGGATGGGCTGGGGGAAAGAATGCGAAAGATTATGCGCCGGGTGCGCGGCGGCGGGGCGCAATTGCCGGTGGCGCTTGATTTCGGTCAATTGGTGGCTGGGTACTGCCTTCGGCGGTTTCGGCCAACAGGCGGCCGGCAGCCAGCCAGACGAGGATGCCTGCTGGAAGATCGTGGCCTATATTGCAGCGCCCATTGCCAGCGCCTCTTGCGGCCCTATCGGCTTGGCAAAAAAGTAGCCCTGGGCCAAATCCACGCCCAGGCTCGCCAGAGTGTTGAATTCCTCGGCTGTCTCCACACCCTCGGCAACCACCACGCTTCCTATCTCGTGCGCGAAGCTCGTGAGGCCCTTGGCCAGCGCACGGCGGCTGCGGTCGGTATCGACATCGTGCGTGATGCTCATGTCCAGCTTGATCATGTCTGGTTGCAGATGCAGGATGTGCCGCATGCTGGAGTAGCCGGCCCCCGCATCGTCGACTGCCAAGGTCGCGCCCCGGCGCCGCAGCGGCGCCAGTGCATCGGCCAAAGCCCTGTAGTCATCCACGGCGGCATGCTCCGTGATTTCCAGCGTCACGCGAGAGAGATCCCGGTCCGAACCCAGAAGCCTGGGCAACTGCCCCGACTGGATCAGCTGCGGCGAGCAGTTGACCGCGAGCAGCCAGTCGGTGGGCAGGCTGCCAAGTGCGCCAAGCGCTGTGTCGATCGCATGGCGCTCCAGCTCCAGCCCCAGCCCCACCTCGTGCGCTGCCTTGAACCACTGGTCGGGCGGGCGACGTGGCTCCAGGTCAAAGCGTGACAGACATTCGAAACCATGCAGCTTGCCGGTCGCGATGGTGTATACGGGCTGAAATACGGGGCGCAGCGCATTGCCTTGCATTGCAAGTCGAATTTCGTGCGTCACTTTGTCTCTTGCATGCCGGACGGCAGAAGTCGCACTGAAATGAAGTCCCAATAAATCGGAGAATGCCCGCAGCAGTGACATATCGTGCGCATTCAGCGCAGGATTGGGCTGGTGGCTGAAGCAGCACAAGGTGCCGAACAATTGGTTGTCATCCAGGCGGATGGGAACGCTCAGGTGCGAGCCGATAGGAATGGTGTGCGTTTCCGGTATCTCCTGGGCAGCGGCCAACAGGGATGTGTCGGGAATCAACTCCGGCAATTCGCCATTGACCACTTTCTGGCAATAGCCCTCGCTCAATGGAATCTTTTGATGCTGGAAAATCACCCCGGCAGTGCTCTCGTCCACATGCTCCAGCACCCGATCCTCTTCCCGGAATCGGGCCACAAAGGCGACATCCATGCCGAGATGCCGACGAACGACAGACAGAACACGGTCGACTCCATCCAGTTCAATGGCAAAAGCGAAAATTCTGCTCAAAGGTGCGAATGTGGATTTACGAAGGGTCATTTCGTTGATCTGCTCTATCAGATGTGTACGCACACTAAATTCACACGCTGCTTGCGGGCTGGCTATCCTCGGCTCCGAGTGCGATGGCCAAGCGGTGCGATATGAATTGATAAAAGGAATGAATTATCATTAACCCGCTCCATTGACCGATACGCGGCAAATCGTGGTTGCCGCGCGATAGAAAATCCCAATCGCACCTCCAGTTGCAACCCCAGTGGCAACCCCGTTTGCAACCCAAAGCAGTAGTGAGAAGAACAGACTTAAGTATGCGCGGTTGAAGTGCGCAGGTCGAGTCCGTCTGTTCGGATTGACAATAGTTATGAAAATCCAACACGGGCAGCTGAAAGGGCCCGGCACTCCCTGGAAAGCCCGTCAAGCCCTATGTCCTGGCTGTGGCTATGGCTGTGGCTGTCTCAGGTGCTCCATCGGTCATTGCTTGCCCGTGTGACGAATGCGGGCCAGGTACTGGCTGGGCGTCAACCCCAGAGTCTTGCGGAAAGCGGCGCCCATGTGCGACTGATGGCTGAAGCCGCAATCGTGGGCGATACCCGCCAGGGAATGGGCGTCCGCCCGCATCATGGAGCGGGCCGCCTGTACGCGGGTTTCCACAAGAAAGGCATGCGGCGTCATGCCCAGCAGCTGGGAAAACTCGCGCAGAAACTGCAGCGGCGTGCGCTGGATCATCCGGGCCAGCTGGGCAATGCTCAACGGCTGTGCTAACTCGGCCGCCATGCGCTCCAGGACAGGGCGGTACACCGGGCGCAAGGCCTCGACGCGGGCGGTGGGCGCGTGGCATTGCCGGGCCATGAAGCACAGTGCGGCCTGCTCGATGGCCAGCGTGTCCGGTACGGTGCTCAGCAGCAGCTGGCGCAGTTGGTGCGCCATCTGCAAGGCGCTGCGCTGCCCGGGCGTCACAACGCGCCGGGCCTGGGTTGCAGACGCGCCGTCGCTGAGCCATTGTTCCCAATGCGCCTGGGTGCAGCGAACCACCAGATACTCGCCGCCTGTGGCCGATTCGGAAAACACGTCGACGCCCGGCGGCGTGCATGCCACCGTCCCGGGCCAGGTATCGAAGTCGACGCGGCGATCGCTGGCAATGGCATGCACGCCTTGCTGGCGCTCCAGCGCGATGCCCAGCGAATGCAGGCGGGTCGGGTCATGGCTGCTGTAGGGCGTGCGGCCCAGCAGCTGCACCTCGAATCCCGGTGGTTCGTGATCTGTCATTGCTGTAGTGCCTTGTATGGCCCTTGCCTTGCCTTGCGTTCCTGAACTGAAATTTCCTGATAGACGCGAAATCGGCCGCTGCCCACACTGCGGGCATGAACTCAAACCACACGGAAATTCACCGCGTCATCGGTCTCATCGGTGGCATGAGCTGGGAGTCCAGCGCCGAGTACTACCGGCTCATCAATCAGGGTGTGCGTGACAGGCTGGGCCCGCTGCGCTCTGCAAAACTGCTCATGTACAGCGTGGATTTTGGCCCCATCGAGCAGGCCCAGCATGAAGGCCGATGGGACGACGCCGCCGCCTTGCTGGAGGATGCCGCCCGGCGGCTGCAGCAGGGCGGGGCGGACGGCGTGCTGCTGTGCACCAACACCATGCACAAGCTGGCAGACCGCATTGCGGCAGCGGTGCGCATCCCTTTTCTTCACATTGCCGACCCGGTAGCCAACGCAGCCCGCACACGCGGCTACCGGAAGCTGGGGCTGCTGGGCACACGCTTCACCATGGAGCAGCCCTTCATGCGCGAGCGGCTGCAGCAGCAGGGGTTGGAGGTGCTGGTGCCGCAGGAGGCAGACCGCGCCGAGGTGCACCGCATCATCTACGAGGAACTGTGCACGGGCCGGATTCTTGAAGAGTCGCGGCGCACGTATCAGCGCATCATGGCGCAACTGGCCGGGCAGGGCGCGCAGGCCATGGTACTGGGCTGCACGGAAATCAGCCTGCTGGTGCAGCAGGAGCATTGCCCTGTGCCCGTGCTGGATACCACCGCCCTGCATGCGCAGGCGGCGGTGGACTTCGCTCTGGAGCCTTGAGCGGCCAGCGAGCCATGCCCAGGCCTGCTTTCAAGGGCTGCACCCCCGGGTTGCCGGGGTGCCTTGAGCCGTTGCGGCAACCCATCGGCGCAACGCCTCACGCCTCACGCCTCGATGCGCGCTGAACCGCTAAACCACGGCGGCGCTGAACGACTCGGGCAGGCGCGCAAGCAGATGCGACAGCCGTTGAAGGCCCGCCTGCAGGCGTCCACGGTCCTTGATGCTGCCCAGGGAGATGCGGATGGCATTCACGGATTCGCCGCCGGTAGCGAAGGCCTGCGCCGGCGTGACGGCGATGCCCTCGCTGTCGGCCGCACGCGCAAGCTGCGAGGGGCTCCAGTAACTCGGCAGCTCCAGCCATACATGCAGGCCGTCTCCCGCGCCGCTGTACCGGCCGGCCAGCACATCCCTGGCCATCCGGTGGCGCAGGCGCGCCTCCTTGCGCACGCCTTCCATCAATTTTCCGGCCGAGCCGTCGAGGATCCACTGCGTGGCCAGGGCGGCCGTCAGCGGCGTGGCCATCAGCGCAAACGATCTCAGCGCGACCAGGAAACGCTGGCGCTCGTGCGGGTCAGGCAGGAGCACGAAGGCCACCCGCAAACCGGGCGTCAGGCATTTCGAGAGGGTGGAGATGTAGTACACCTGCTCCGGGGCAAACCTGGCGATCGGCGGCGGCGGGGCATCGGCCAGCAGCCAGTAGGGATCGTCCTCGACGATGCGCACATGGCAGCGCTTTGCGATGCTGGCGATCTCTTGGCGCCGGTCCTCGGCAAGCGTGATGGCGGTCGGGTTCTGCAGCGTGGGGTTCAGGTAGACCAGCCCGGGCCTGTGCTGTCGGCATGCCTGCTCAAGCCGCTCGGGCATGATCCCCTGGCTGTCCGCTTGCACCGCAATGATGCGCCGGCCGAACTGGGCCGCTGCGGCACGCAGGCCGGGATAGCTGGTGGGCTCGGTCAGGATCACATCGCCCGGCTCCGTCAGCGCAAGCACCAGGGCGGCAATCGCCGCCTGCGCGCCCGGGCAGACCACCAACTGCCGGGCATCCACATCTCCGAACATGGGCTGCAGCCACCTGGCGCCCGCCTTGCGGTCGGAGTCGCTTCCCCCGCCCAGGTGGTAGGTCATCAGCAACTGGGCATCCGCACCCATCAGCACTTGCGACAGGCCCTGCTTCAACATGTCGTCCAGGTCCACGCCAGCCGGCGGTGGCGGGGTGTTCATGCTCAGGTCCAGCACGGCGTTCAGCTCAACCTTGGGCGCCGCGACATAGGTGCCTCTGGCGCCGCGTCCCTCCAGCAGCTGGCGGCGCCTGGCTTCGTCGTAAGCGCGCGTGACCGTCGTCAGGTCCACATCCAGCTGGGCCGCCAGCCGGCGTTGTGGGGGCAGGCGGTCACCGGGCTTCAGCGATCCGTCTGCCAAGGCTGCCTGCAAGGCATCGGCGATCTGCAGGAATCGGGGGCCGCCCTGCACGGCCAGTTGCGGCAACCATAGGGGCAATGGCTCATCTTGCATGGATTTAAGCGGCGACGTATGGGCTCATGTATGGAAATTGCTTTTGGGTAGTATGCGCCACAAGGTGTGGCAGCACCGTGCTTGCATGGCCGTCGCTGACGCTCTCGCCTCCCATGTCCGGGAGGGAGGCTCCCCACCATGGACAGTGCCAAGTCATTGGCTGGAAGCTCTCAAAATGATCGATTGGGTCCCCATAGTCTTCGTCACCTTCAAGGTGCTCGTGTTCGGCACGGCCATGTTCTTCGCCATCAAGTGGCATTACGACCAAGGCAAGAAAAAGGGGGCGAGCCGGCGCGAGCTGCTCGTTGCCAGCGGCAAGATCGTTGCCGTCTTCACGCTGCTGCTGCTGTGCGTGCTGCTCTTCACCTTCGGCCTGGCCACCATGCTGGGCATGGACCTGAGCCTTTGATGGCAGGTGGCGCTGCCAGCGCCGGGCCTCTGCCCGCAGGCCGTGCCCAGCGCGGCAACCATCCCCCAGCTGCCTACTTCGGTGTGAGCCGATACAGACCGCCCTTGCGGTCGTCCTCGATCAGCCACAGCGCACCATCCGGCGCCTGCGCCACGTCGCGGACGCGAAAGCCTACCGTCCAGTGCTCGGCAGGCGTGGCGCTCGCGCCGTTCACCTCGATCCGGTGCAGGGCACGGGTCAGCAGGCCGGACGCAAACGCTGAGCCCTTCCACTGCGGAAACATCTCGCCGCTGTAGAACATCAGGTTGCCCGGCGCGAAGACAGGCGTCCAGTAGATCACGGGCTTGGTGAGGTCCGTTCGCGTATCCGGGCTGGCAATGGGCACGCCGTTGTAGTTCACCGCATAGGAAACCAGCGGCCAGCCATAGTTCTTGCCCGGCTCGATCAGGTTGAGCTCATCGCCGCCGCGCGGTCCATGCTCAAGCTCCCAAAGACGCCCATCCGGCGCGAACGCCAGGCCGTAGGGCGTGCGATGCCCCGTGGACCAGGTCTCGGACGGCGTCAGATTCGGACCGTCAAAGACAAACGTGCGCAACACCGGCGCGGTCTTGGCGGCTTCGGTGTCCTTGGGCGGATCGATCACAGGAACCGACGTTGCGCCGGTCTGCCCCTGCATCGGATTGCCGGGCGCGGGCTTGCCGTCCAAGGTCAGCCGCAGGATCTTGCCAGCCGGCTGATTCGGGTCCTGGGCAGGCGTGAAGCGCTGCCGGTCCCCGGCCGTGAGGAACAGAAACTTCTGGTCCGGCGAAAAAGCCACGGCGGCACCCACCTGCCCGCCCTTGCCCTTGACCGGGTCGCGCCAGATGACCTTGAGGTCTTCCAGCGCAGCGGTGCCGGCACCGATCCTGAGCGTGGCGCGCGCGAGCGCCAGGCTCGACGTGCCGCGGATTTCTCCGGGCTCCGAATAGGTCAGGTAGATGGCCCCGTCGCTCGCATACGAAGGGGCCAGGTAGACACCGAGCAGGCCGTTCTGGTTTTCATGCAGCACGGGCGGCACGCCGGTGACTTCGAGCTTTTGCCCGTCCTGGGCCGCGAGAAACAGCTTGCCAACCTTCTCGGTGACCAGCATGCGCCCGTCCGGCAGGAATGCGATGCGCCAGGGCAGATCGAATTGCGCGACCTTGGTGACCTTGAACGGGGGCGATGCAGTGGCAGGTAGCGTTCCCGCATTGATCTGCGCCAACACAGGGGTTGCAGCCATGAGCAACCAGGGAATGAGTCCAGACTTCGGCAATCGCATGCTTTGCTCCGCAGTGGGGGACGGGACAGTATCCGCGCATCACCGCCGCACCGCCGAATTCCGGGCTATCTGCGCGGCAGGCCTGAAGTGGCGTCCAGCCGCGTTCAGCCAGCGGATGCAGGCATGGCCGCCGGGTCCATCCACAGTGCCGCCCACATGTGTCCATCAGGATCGGCCAGATCGCGCGTGTACATGAAGCCGTGGTCCTCCATCGGATTCACGTCGGCCTGCCCGCCATGGGCCGCGGCGGCCTCGTTCATGGCATCGACGGCGGCGCGGCTCTTAAGGGCCAGGGAAAGCATCAACCCGCAGGAGCCGGCTGGCGGCAACGGGCGCTGGGTGAAGGTGCGCCACTTGGCATGCGTGACCAGCATGACCTGGATCGCCTCGCTCCAGACCATGGCGGAACCATCCTCACTGCTGAACTGCGGGTTCTGGCTGAAGCCCAGCGCCTTGTAGAAGGCGGTGGAGGCGCCGAGGTCGGTCACGGGGAGACTGATGAAGAGGGACTTGGTCATGCTTGGCTCCGTGGGGTGGGCTGCAGTCCTGGTGGGTGCAGGACGGCTCTGTCAGAACATCCATCATGCAGCACTTGCACTCCGGATGCTGCCCCATTAATTGGAAGAGCCATTGAGTTGCTGAAGCTCAAGTTGCCTGGCCGCACTGGCTTCAAGGTTTGCGCGCTCCGCATCCAAATACCGATAAATGCTCTTGAGGTCAGTGATTTTCTTTCTGATTTCCACCATCTTCCTTTCAATCAGTCTTGCACCCCCGGCGCAATCTATTGACTTGTTTCTCTGAGCATTCAGAATTTCGCCTATTTCCCCAAGAGAAAATCCCATGCTTTGTGCCCGCTGGATAAAGTCCAGGTCTTGCAGGGTTTGCGGTGTGTAAACGCGATAATTATTGGTTCGCCGCAAGGGTGAAATAAGGCCGATTTTCTCGTAATAGCGCAAGGTATGGCGCGTGGCGCCGCTGCGGACCTCAAGTTCCCCGATATTCATGGAAAAAATCGCTTGACTGTAGAGTTGAGTCGACAGTCTACACTTGGTTTTTTCATCGTGCCAAGGAGCAGAAAAATGAGCGTGGAGTGCTTTGTTACGGGAGGGACGGGCTTCATCGGCCAGCATTTGCTGTCGTACCTGAGCGCGAAAGGTCACACCATTCGGGTGCTGATGCGTCGCCCGGAGCGCCTCGCTGAACTGCGCCAGCAGGTCGATGGTTTGGGTGGCGTTGCAGCCCGCGTCTTTGCCGTAGCCGGCGATCTGGAGCAAGAAAACCTCGGTCTGAGCCTTGCGGACAGAGAGGTCCTGCGGCAGGCCAAGGTCGTATTCCATCTGGGCGCCCACTTCGCCTGGGGCCTTTCGATGGAGCATGCACGTGCAGTGAATGTGGAAGGGGCAAGGCGTGTGGCGCAGTTGGCGGCCGAGCAAGAGAGCCGGTTGGTGATGATTGGCGGCTACATGCTGAAAAACAATGAGCATCTGCAACGCATCGGGATTGATCCCGGCCATCCGGAGCTGACGGATTGGCCTGCCATCTATCGCCAAGTCGGTGCTTACGAGGCGAGCAAACTGGAGGCGCATTTCGCGACCCTCGGCTTCATGAATGCCAAGGGTGGAGAGATGACCGTTGTACACCCCGCCACGGTTTGCGGACATAGCCGCACGGGGCATATCGCGGATGGCCAGCCGCTGGTGGATCTGATACGCAATCTGGTGCAGGGAAAGCTGGCTGCAGTACCCGGTACTGCCGCGCACTGGTTGCCACTGGTCACTGTGGATTATCTGGTCGAGTTGGTGTCGGCATGCGCCTTTGATCCTTCCATGGTGGGCCAGGAACTGCTGGCCCTCGATGCCCAGAGTCCCGGCTTGCAGGAGCTCCTGAAGCAGGTGGCACAACCTCTTGGGCTGAAGGCGCCCGGGCATCATATTCCGCTGCGATTGCTGAAATGGCTTCTGGGTATTCGTCCCATTGCGAGGTTTTTGAATACCAGCGCCGAGGCCTTGGATTTTATCCAGACAACCCGTTTTGACACGACGGAAGTGGAGCAATTTGCCCAAAGGCACGGAATCACAAAGCCGGATATGCGCCAGTCGTTGAGGAATACTGCAATATATGTCAACTCATATTGCATTCCAAAAGGCAAGGCCCGTCGACTTGCCCCTCCACTGCACAGAACATCATAATCACCGCTTTCAATGGTGCACGGGTTGCCGCTGCGCACCAAAATCAAGGAGCTCGTTTCAGTGAATCAACCAACCCATCCACGCATCGCGGTGCTGGGGCCCGGGGCAATCGGGACAACGGTTGCTGCTGCGCTGCATGAAGTCGGTCGCACGCCGTTGCTGTGCGGTCGTACGCCGCGCGACAGCCTGACGCTGCACGGCAGCGGTCTTCGCATCGTGGTTCCCGGCCCGGTCAGAACGGATCCGGCCCAGGTCGAAGGTCCGGCGGACCTTGTTTTTCTCGCGGTCAAGGCGACTCAAACTGCTGCGGTTGCGCATTGGCTGGCGGCGTTGAGCGGTCCGCAAACCGTGGTGTGTGTTCTGCAAAACGGGGTTGAGCAGGTGGAGAGTGTCACCCCGCTGTGCCCGCAGGGGCGAATCGTTCCCGCAGTCGTGTGGTTCCCTGCACAGGCGCAACCCGACGGGTCGGTGCTCCTGCGCAGCGACGCCCGGATCAGCCTGCCTGACGAGGCTGCGGCCCTCGTGGTCGCGCAGGCACTGCAAGGCACCCGATGCTCGGTAGACCTGGTTTCGAATTTCAAATCCCTGGCGTGGCAAAAGCTGCTGCAGAACGCAGCGGCCGGGCTCATGGCACTCACGCATCGCCGCTCAGGCATGTTCGGCCGGCACGACATCTCTAAGCTCACTCTGGACTATTTGAGGGAGTGCCTGGCCGTGGCACGCGCCGAAGGTGCTGAACTGGGCGATGAGGTCCCGCAGGCGATCCTCGACAAGTTCCAGGCATTTCCGGCCGACCTGGGCACGTCCATACTGGCGGATCGCGAAGCAGGCCGGCCGCTCGAATGGGATATCCGCAACGGTGTCATCGCGCGCCGCGGCCGGGCGCGCGGAGTTCCGACACCGATTGGTGATGTCCTGGTGCCGCTTCTCGCCGCAGCGAGCGACGGCCCCGGCTGATCATTCGTGCCTTGACCACAAAGCCCGCGATCGCAAAAGCAAGGCTTCAGCCCATGAACCCCAGATCGATGGGGTACGCCGAGCCGCCGAAGTTGTCGATGTGCGGCAGCACCCCCGCCAGCTCGGTATTCGCCACGCCGAACCAGCGCGCCAGGGTGGCGGCGTACTGGTCCACGGCGGTGCTGGGCAACAGGCGCCCCTGGCCGACATGCCACTGGTCTTCGCTGCCGCTGCCGTTGCCCACGCTGATGGGCGGTGGCGCGCCGTAGAAGGACGCGCCACGCACCGCGCCGCCCACGACGAAGTGGTGGCTGCCCCAGCCATGGTCCGAGCCGTCGCCGTTGGAAGTCAGCGTGCGGCCGAAGTCCGACGCGGTGAAGGCCGTTACCTTGTCGGCCACGCCGAGTTCGGCCGTGGCGTTGTAGAAGGCCGTCATGGCGCTGCTTACCTTGTCGAGCAGTTGCGGCTGGTTGGCGATCAGGTTGTCGTGCAGGTCGAACCCGCCCAGCGAGACGAAGAACACCTGCCGGCGCGTGCCCAGCGCGTTGCGTCCGGCGATGAGCCGGGCCACCACCTTGAGCTGGTCGGCCAGCGGGTTGCTGGCAGGGAAGGCGGTGGACAGGCTGCCGCTGGAGAGGGCCGAAGAGATCTGCCCCTCGGCACTGATGGAGCGCTGCGTGACGCGGGCGTACTCGGCCTCCATTGCGTGGCTGCCGGCCGTCTGCACCAGCTCGCTCAGCAGGCCGCGCACGGCGGTCGATCCATAGACGTTGGCGCCCTTGACGGCGTTGATGGGCACGGCGCCGCCCGGGCTGATCTGGTACTGCAGCGCCTGGTCGCCCGAGAGAAACACGGCGTTGCCCGTGGCCGAGATGCAGGTGAAGAGCGACGTGGCGTTGGACGACAGCGCCAGGTCGCCCAGGTTGCCGCCCCAGCCCACGGTGGAGCCTTCGGCGCCCTGCGACTGCCAGACCGACTGCTGGTCGTTGTGCGAGAAAAGCTTGGGCGGCAGCGGGTAGCTGCGCCGGTCGCCGGTGGCATATTGGGCCCGCGTGAGCGGCACCAGCAGCGGGCCGACGTTCAGCTGCACCGCCGCGCGGCCCGCGTTGAAGAGGCCGGCCAGGCCCGTCATGGACGGGTGCAGCGCGTACTGCATGCCACCGGCCAGCGCCGTGCGGGGCTGCAGCAGCGTATTGCCCAGCGCTGCGCGGGCCAGGGCAATGCCACCGGCCGTGCCGTCGCTGTTGCCGCCGCGGATGGCGGAGTACTGCCCGTAGCGGGTGCTGTCGTAGGGCACGACGGTGTTGGCGTAGTCGCAGCCGCCGTAGAGGAAGACGCAGACCAGCGCCTTGTAGTCGTTCGCCTCGAAGGCGGCGGCCTCGCCCAGCGCGGCAAGGTTCAGGGCGAAGGGCAGGGCGGTACCGGCGGCGGCCAGTTGCGTGCTGCGGCGCAGGAATGCGCGGCGCGTGTGGCGGGCGGGGTCGATGAAATTCATGGCGATATCGCTTTGCTTTGCAGACGTTCGGTCACCTGTTCGGTCGCTTGTTCGGTCACTTCTGCACCAGATATTCGGGACTGGCCATCACCAGCAGCACGGCGGCTGCCACGCGGTTGAGCTGGGTGGCGGCGTTGCTGGTGGCCGTCACCGGCGTGGCATTGAGCGCTGCCACGATGCGCGCCTGTGTGGCGGCCGATACCTGCCCTGCCGACAGCAGCAGCGCCACCTTGCGCACCAGCGCGGCGGCGTCGGCCACCAGGGGCAGCAGGTTGGCGTAGCTGCAGGTGATGTCGAAGCCGTTGGCCGCGCTGCTGCCGCCCTGGGGCAGGTCAGGCGCGTTCACGTAGTAGCCGAAGCGGATCACGTTCTGCATGAAGTTCAGGTAGCCGCTCACGCTGGTCTCGGTGACGATCTGGAACTCCGGCGCCACCTGGCCCGTCGTGGCCAGGGGCGTGGAGGGCGGCACGTAGCCCGGGCGGAAGAAGTTGAACACCGAGCCCGAGCGCAGCGGGCTCTGGCCAAGGCGGGTGGCCGGGTCGCTCAGGTTGTCGATCTTCCAGGTGCCGCGTGCCGACCGCAGCCCGAAGGTGCGGCCCCACTGCACGAAGCGCACCATGGGCTCGCGCAGGCGGCCGTACTGTGGGCTGGCAAGCCCTGCCGCACCGCGCGCCTCCGGGTCCAGCAGCACGGTGGCGATCACGGCGCGCAGGTCGCCCCGCGTGCCGCTGCCGTTGTCGGCGAAGGCGGCGGCCACGCGCCCCACATAGGCGGGGCTGGGGTTGCTGGTGACCAGGCGCTGGATCAGCTGTCGCCCGATGAAGGGCCCGACGTTGGGGTGGTTGAACAGCGTGTCCAGCGCCGCCTTCAGCGCCGCTGGCCCTGACGTGCCCGCAGCCACGGTGGTGCCCAGGAAAGTGGCGGCCAGCGTGGAATGGCGCGCGGCGTTGAAGGCCATGGGCAGCAGCGCCTGCTGCAGCCCCGTCACCGTGCTGCCGCTCAGGTTGGTGGGCTGGTTCTTGCTGGTGTCGTAGTCGTAGCCGGTGAAGACGCGCGCCAGATTGCTCACGTCGGCTGCCGAATAGGTGTCGATGCGGTTGCCGCTGCCGTCGCGCTGCTCGGTGCCGTCGGGGTTGAGGCGGTAGAGGCCGATGGTGAACAGCTGCATCACCTCGCGGGCGTAGTTCTCGTCGGGCTGGCGGCCGCTGCGGGCGTCTTCCTTCTGGTTGCCGCGCGTGCTCAGGTAGATGCCCATGGCCGGGCTGAGCGTGACGGCCTCCAGCAGCGTGCGGAAGTTGCCGAAGGCGTGCTGGTTCAGCAGATCCCAGTAGCCGGAGGCCAGGAAGATGCTCCAGGGCTGCTCCAGCCCCGTGGTGGAGACCACCATGATCTCCGACAGCGCCAATGCCACACGCTTGCGCACCGCGTCGCGCTCCGTGAAAAGCTGGCTCCAGAGCATGAAGTCGGAGGGATACGAAACGTTGTCGTAGCGCGTGCCAGCCTCTGCCACGCCGTAGCCGCGCTGCATCAGCCAGGCCGTGCCCGTGGTGTCCACGGGCAGCGCGAACTGCTCGGCCAGCCAGGGGCCGTAGCCCTTGGCGCGCAGCGCTGCGATCTCCTCGTCAGTGGCCGAGAACTGCGCCTGCAGCAGGAAACGCGCGGCTTCTTCGTCGCTGGCGGGGGTGGCCGTGGTGCCCGTACCGGGACCGGTTCCGCCACCAGGGCCGGTGCCCGTGCCGCCGTTGCCCCCATTGCCGGTACCGGGTGCCGTATCGCCCCCGCCGCCTCCGCAGGCCACCAGCAGCGCGGCCGCCAGGGAGGAGGCCAGGGCGTGGGGGATCAAGGAACTCCTGGCTTCGTGGCCGAGATGGCCGGGCTCTGCGCAGGCAGGCAAGGAGTTCGCGGGCGCGCGGTCAGGCGGCTGCAGCGTGGAGGCTGCAGCCTGTGGGGTGGGGTGCATTGCGGGCTTTCAGGCGGCGGCCGGGGCGTGGCAACGAACTGCCTCGCTCCTCGGCGCGTGGCGCAGAGTGTTCCAAGGTTTTCGGATGTGAGCGGACACTTTGCAGTCCTAAAGCGTGTCAAGATGTTATGCGTTGCAGGAGCGGCATGCAGAAACACGGCGTTGGGCCAATACGCATGGGTCTCGCCCGGGGCCGTCGCCGGTTGACGCGTCTTTTGCCATCCATGGCTTCACCCCCCGCTGGCCGCCCTCTCGCACATGCTGGCAATTGCCCAGCATGTCTCCTGTTCTTTTTCAGTGACCAACGCGTGCGCTTCGGTCTTGAAATCGCCAACTTTAAAATGCCCCCATGACTCCTCCCTCGGCTTCCCCCAATTCCTTCGACAAACTTGCGCTTTCGCCGGCAACGCTCGCCAATCTTGAGCGGCTCGGCTACCTTGAAATGACGGCGATCCAGCTCGCCAGCCTGCCCCCTGCGCTTGAAGGCAAGGATGTGATCGCTCAGGCCAAGACCGGCAGCGGCAAGACCGCAGCCTTTGCACTGGCGCTGCTGGCCAAGCTGGATACGCGCAATTTCTCGGTACAAGGCCTGGTGCTCTGCCCCACCCGCGAGCTGGCCGATCAGGTGACGACCGAGATTCGTCGCCTGGCGCGTGCGGAAGACAACGTCAAGGTGGTGACCCTGTCCGGTGGCGTTCCGCTGCGCGGCCAGAACGCGAGCCTGGAGAACGGCGCGCACGTGATCGTGGGCACGCCCGGCCGTGTGATCGATCACCTGGATCGGGGCAATCTGAACCTTGATTCGCTGAACACCTTGGTGCTTGACGAAGCGGATCGCATGCTCGACATGGGTTTCGTCGATGACATCGCCAAAGTCGCCAAGCAGTGCCCCCCGCAGCGCCAGACCTTGCTGTTCTCCGCCACCTACCCTGAAGGCATCGCCAAGCTGGCCGCGCGATTCATGCGTGACCCGGTCACGGTCAAAGTTGCCGCACAGCACAGCGGCGAGCAGATCGAGCAGCGCTGGTACGAGGTGGACAAGGAAGAGCGCTTGCCTTCGGTGGCTCGCCTGCTGGAGCATTTCCGGCCCGAGAGCACGCTGGCCTTCTGCAATACCAAGGCACGCTGCCGGGCCCTTGCCGAGCTGCTGCAGGCCCAGGGCTACAGCGCGCTGGAGTTGCACGGCGATCTGGAGCAGCGTGATCGTGACCAGGTGCTGGTGCGCTTCGTGAACGGCAGTTGCTCCGTGCTGGTCGCCACCGATGTGGCGGCTCGCGGGCTGGATGTGACCAATCTGGGCGCCGTCATCAACGTGGACATCACGCCCGACCCTGAAGTGCACGTGCACCGCATCGGCCGCACAGGCCGCGCCGGCCAGAAAGGTTTGGCCCTGAGTCTTGCGACGATGGACGAAATGGGCGCGGTCGGAAACATCGAACAGATGCAGGGCAGCCCCTCCGTCTGGTACCCGCTGGACGAACTGACACCGGCTCCCGGCGGCCGGCTCCTGCCATCCAAGGCCACCATCCACATCAATGCCAGCCGCAAGGACAAGATCCGCCCGGGCGACGTGCTGGGCGCGCTCACCGCAGACCTGGGCTACACCCGCGAGCAAGTGGGCAAGATCGACATCAACGAGTTCGCAACCTATGTGGCCGTGGACCGCAAGATTGCGCATGACGTGGTTGCCCGGCTCAATAGCGGGAAGATCAAGGGGCGAACGGTGAAGGCGCGCTTGCTCAAGGATTGAGGGGTTTCAGGCGCATCAGTCGGCGTGCGAATGTCTGCACTTGGCTGAACGCGTTCCGGTCCTTCAAGCAGCCCTGCCTAACCCCCAGGCCCCCTCATGACCTCCCGGGCCTGCACCGCCTCAACAGCCCCCTGCAGCGCCTCCCGCTGTGCAATCAGGAAGCTCAACAACGCTTCAGTCCCGACCGTGGTCTGCACGGCAGAAATCCCGCAGCCCAGGTCCACAAGCAGCGATATCTGCTGCATGCAATCCTGAACCACTTGCAGCTCTTCCTCGGCAATCGGGTAGTACATGCTGCACTCCCTTCAGCGACGGAGTGACGGAAATGGCTTGCAGCCATGAAGCTGCGAAAGAGGTGAGGGTGGGTGCACGGCAGCGAATGCGCCGTGTGTGATGGTGGTGTCAGCCATGGCAGCTCCTGTGTGACAAGTAGAGCCTGCCGCCCCTCCGCCAAGAGAGGTGGCAGGACTGTGCAGGTTGGCGGACCGGACACAGGACCGGCACCCCCTTTCGGAGGTCCCGCACAGCCCCGCCAAAACGGGAGTGTGTCCAGCGCAGCCCTGGAGAAAGCGTAAAAAGTCGCCGCCTCATCAAGAGGTGGCGACTGCTGCGTCTGTGTCCGGGCCGCCAAGCCCGTGTCCCCCTGAGGGACGGCGAAATGGTACCGCAAATACGTTGCCGGTCCAGCCTGCACCACGCCCCAATTCCAGCCCGTCCGGCCGATTTTTCCGAAGCCGGGGACAATACCGGGTTCGCGGGTTTTTCCGGCTTGACTTGAGTCAAGGTCGGAAACACCCGCGCAAAGACGCTGCCCAGGTGCTGAGTCGGATGCAGAAAACCCAAGATCGGACGGCAGCAGGACTGCCGAGTTGGCGCAGGTGCATGTGATGGAGAGGGATTGGTGGACAAAGGCCTGGTGCGGGGGCAGAGGCCGGCCCGTGAAGCGTGATGCCCGCCTGGTGGCCTGGTTGCTGGCGGTGGTGTTCGTGTCGGTTTCTGCGGCCACGGTCTGGCAATTGGTGGCGGCGCGCCAGCGCACGCTGGCCGAGGTCGATACCAGCAACCGCAACCTTGCCCAGACACTGAACACCTATGCCGAGGGCGTGATCACCCAAAGCTCCATGCTGCTGCTGGGCATTGCCGAGCGACTGGAGGTGGATGGCACCAGCCCCGTGCTCCTGGAGCGGGTGCTGTATCTGGTCAACCGGCAGGAGCATCTGCTGAACCAGCTCAACGAGCTGCTGATCGTGGATGCGCAGGGCCATTGGCTGATGTCGTCCAAGGGGGCGTTCCCCGAAGGATCGGAAAGCTCCGGCCGGGACTACTTCACGCACCACCGTGACGACGCATCGTCAGGCATCTACATCGGGCCGCCGATCCGCAGCCGCTCCACGGGCGAATGGGTGATCACCATCAGCCGGCGCTATACGGACGCCGAGGGCCAGTTTGCAGGCGCGGTGGTGGTAGCGCTGGGTGTGGAGAATTTCCTGCGGCTGTTCGGCAAGATCGATATCGGCGAGAAGGGGGCCATTGCGCTGAGCACGCCGGGCGGGCAGTTGCTGGTGCGCCACCCGTTCCGCGAGCAGGACCTGGGGCGGGACTTCTCGCAGTCGCCCAATTTCCTGCGCCACTACGTGGGGGCGATGTCGGGCACGGCGTCGTTCCGCTCGGCCCTGGATGGCACGGAAAGAATCTATGCCTTCCTGCGCAGCGAGCGCTATCCGCTGGTGACCACGGTGGCCCTGGGCCGCGATGAGGCGTTGAGCTCCTGGCGGCGTCAGGCGCTGTTGACGCTGGCCGTGGTGCTGGGCCTGTTTCTGGCGATTGCGTTGATCGGCTGGCGCCTGACGGCCGCGATGCGGCTGCGTTCGCGCGCCGAATGCTCCCTGGTCAGCGCGCGCGAGGAATTGCTGGATGCCAATCGCCGGCTGGAGGTGCTGGCCGCCCAGGACCAGTTGACGGGCCTGGCCAACCGCCGCCGCTTTGACGAGGTGTTGGAGCGCGAGGCCCGTCGCGCTGCGCGCGAGGGCACGCCGCTGTCGCTGCTGCTGATCGACCTGGACTACTTCAAGGGCTACAACGATGCCTACGGCCATGTGGCGGGCGATGCCTGCCTGCAGGCCGTGTGCAGCGCGCTGGCCCAGGCGGTGCAGCGGCCCGGCGACATGGCGGCGCGCTATGGCGGGGAAGAGCTGGCCGTGGTGCTGCCCAATACCGACAAGGCCGGCGCGCAGCAGGTGGCCGAGCGGTTGCGCGCGCGCATCGAGGGCCTGGCCCTGGAGCACCGCATCAGCCGCTTTGGCCATGTGACGGCCAGCATTGGCGTGGCCACGACGCAGGGCGATGAGGCTGGCGCCACCCAAGGCGCGACCCAAAGCGCGACACAAGGCACTACCCCCGGCTCCACCCAAGGTGCCGCCGTGGCGCTGGTGGAGGCGGCCGACCGTGCGCTGTACCGCGCCAAGGCCGCAGGGCGCAACTGCGTGCAGGGCTGAATGGGCTTGGGTCTGCGCGCGCTCAGTCCGTGGGCGAGCGGTGGGCCACCACCTGCTGCTTGAGGTCGCCCAGCGCCTGGTACAGGGCGTTGCGGCTGGCCTGCGGCATGTCGCCGAACATGCCCATGACCCAGGACTCATGCGCCTTGGCCATGCGCGCAAAGGTCTTGCGGCCCAGCGGGGTGAGGTGCAGCACGGAGCTGCGCCGGTCGGACTCCACCTTGGTGCGCACCACCAGGCCTTCTTTCTCCAGCTGGTCGGTGATTCCGGTGATGTTGCCGTTGGTCACCATCATGTGGCGCGACAGCTCGCCCATCTTCATGCCCTCGGGCGCGCGCTGCAGCTGGGCCATGAGGTCGAAGCGGGGCAGGGTGGTGTCGAATTCGCTGCGCAGGCGGTTGCGGATCTCGCCTTCGATGAGGTTGCAGCAGGTGAGCATGCGCAGCCACAGGCGCAGCGCATGGTGGTCGTCGGGCGCGGCGCGCGACTCCAGGTCGGGGGCGTGGGTCATGGCTGGTTCTGCGGTGTGGGGGCGCTCAAGCCCATCTGCGCGAGGATGGCGCGCGTCAGCGGGCTGGCCGGGTCGTTCAGGGTGAGCACGATGTCGAAATGGTTGGTGCCGGGCATGGCCACGTACTGGCCTGACGATGGACCGGGGCCACGGCGCTGGTTCCAGGCGGCCAGGTAGTCGTCGCTCTGGCGCTTGAATTCATCGGTCTCGCTCTCGCCGTAGCTGACGATGAGCGGGCAGGCCGCGCCGTGCGGCAGGAGGGCGGGGCTGTTGCGAATGGCGTCCTGCTCGCTCAGGCGCATCCATTCGTTGATGTGGGTGTGCACCAGCGGGCGCAGGTCGAACAGGCCCGACAGCGGTGCGGCGCCGCGCACCACGTCCTCGGGCACGCCGTAGTCCGCATGCCAGCCGTCGGCCAGCAGCATGCCCGCCAGGTGGCCGCCGGCCGAGCTGCCGCAGACATGGATGCGGCCCGGGTCGCCGCCGTAGCGGGCGATGTGGGCATGCACCCAGGCCAGGGCGCGGCGTGTCTGGTCCACGATGCGATCCAGCGTGGCGGCGGGCGCCAGCGAGTAGTTCAGGGCCACCACCACGGCGCCGGCGCGCGTGAAGGTGGGAGCCATGCTGCTGGAGTCGTCCTTGGACAGCAGCCGCCAGTAGCCGCCGTGGATGAAGAAGAGAACAGGGGCGCCTGCCGCCCCGGTTGCTGCCGGGAAAATGTCCAGCAGCTCGTCGGCATGCTCGCCATAGGCCACGTTCAGCGCGCAGGGCAGGCTCTGGCGCGCGGCCCGGCTGTCGTCGGCATAGGCCTTGATGATGGGGGTGATGTCGGGTACCGTCGAGCGGGCGTTGTACTGGACATCGAGTCCGGCGCGGTCGTAGTGACGGTAGAGTGCGGGCATTGGAACGGAGATGGCGCGAAATGGTTTGTATGGCAGGTATTGGTACAAGTCCCAGACTTGTTCTGCAAAATACTTTAAACCTAAACTAAGGCCCGCGCCAACCGTTCCAGCCCTTACAGAGTTTCCCGTCCAGCGTGACGGAAGACTGCCTCACCACCGATTGCCATCCGCGCGGCCCGCGCAAGGAGCACAGCAGCATGCGTTTCCTCACCCCCTTCCTGGCCGCAGCGGCCCTGGCCCCTGCCTTTGTTCCCGCGCTCGCGCAGGCGGACACCATCAAGGTCGGTATCGCCAACGATATTTCCGGGCCGTTTGCCGCGCTGGGCGCCGAGGCGCGTGACGGCTTCAACCTCGCCATCAAGCAGCTGGGCGGCAAGCTGGGCGGCCAGCCGGCCGAGTTCCTGCAGACCGACATGGGCGGCAACCCCGACCAGGCGCGCCAGCTGGTCACGCGCTACATACAGCGCGACAAGGTGGATTTCTTCACCGGCCCCATTGGCTCCAACGTGGCCCTGGCCGTGGGCCCGGCGCTGTTCGGTGCCAAGGTGCCCTACCTGTCCAACAACCCCGGCCCCAGCCAGTTCGCGGGCGCGCAGTGCAATGCGTTCTGGTTCGGCACGTCCTACCAGAACGATGCCTTCCACGAGGCAGCCGGCAAGCTGGCCGCCGACCGTGGCTTCAAGAAGATGTTCATCATGGCGCCCGACTATCCGGCGGGCAAGGATGCGCTGGTCGGCTTCAAGCGCGGCTACAAGACCGCGCCCGGCGAGGAGGTCTACACCAAGCTGGGCCAGATCGACTACGCGGCCGAGCTGGCCCAGATCCGCGCGGCCAAGCCCGATGCGGTCTACATCTTCCTGCCGGGCGGCATGGGCATCAACTTCGTCAAGCAGTTCGTGTCCACGGGGCTGTCGCAAAGCGTCAAGCTGATCGGCCCGGGCTTCTCGGCCGACGAGGACGTGATCCAGGCCGTGGGCGAGCCCATGCTGGGCATGGTCAACACCGCGCAGTGGGCGCATGACCTGGACGTGCCGCAGAACAAGGCCTTCGTCGAGGCCTTCCGCAAGGAGTACAAGGGCCGCAACCCCTCGGTCTACGCGGCCCAGGCGTATGACGTGATCATGGCCATGGATGCGGCGGTCAAGCAGGCCGGCGGCAAGGCCTCGGACCGCCAGGCCATTGTCAAGGCGCTGGAGAAGGCCGACTACGCCTCGGTGCGCGGCCCCTTCACTTACGGCAAGAACCACTATCCCATCCAGGCCTATTACCAGCGCGTGATCGAGAAGGACGGCAGCGGCCGCATCACCAACAAGCTGGTGGGCAAGGTGTTCGACAAGTACCAGGACGTCTACGTCAACGACTGCAAGATGTGACCCCGCCGCCGCGCCCCCGTCGGGCGCGGCGTGCCTTGATCTTGATTTTCAAAGCCGGATGATTTGTTGACCGCGCGCGGGCCACTGCGCCTGCGGCAGGGGGCGTGTGGATGACGTGGACGCTGCTCTTGGAGCAATTGCTGAATGGCCTGCAGTTCGGGCTGATGCTGTTTCTGATCGCGGCCGGGCTGACCCTGGTGTTCGGCATCATGGACATCATGAACCTGGCCCATGGCTCGCTGTACATGGCGGGCGCCTATGTGGCGGCCGAGACCATGCAGCGCACGGGCTCGTTCACCGCGGCCGTGCTGGTGGCGTCCGTGGCCACGGGCGTGGCGGGTGTGGTGCTGGAGCTGGTGTTGATACGCCGCCTTGCCGTGCGCGACCATCTGGCCCAGGTGCTGGGCAGCTATGCCGTCATCCTCATTGCCAATGACCTGGTCAAGATGGTCTGGGGCCCGGCGCCGGTGATGCTCAACATGCCGGCCGCGCTGTCCGGCCCGGTGCAGTTGCTGCCCGATCTCATGTACCCGGCCTACCGGCTGATGATCATCGTCTTCGGCCTGGCCGCCGCGTTGGGCCTGTACTGGTTCGTGACGCGCACGCGCGCCGGCGTGCTGGTGCGGGCAGGCGCCTCCAACCGCCAGATGGCCACGCTGATGGGCGTGCGCGTGCCGCTGCTGTTCCTGGGCGTGTTCACGCTGGGCGCCATGCTTGCGGCGGTGGCGGGGGCGCTGCTGGGGCCCATCACCTCGGTGCAGGTCGGCATGGGGGAAGAGATCCTCATCCTGGTGCTGGTGTGCATCGTCATCGGCGGCATAGGCTCCATACGCGGCGCCCTGGTTGGCGCCTTGCTGGTGGGCATGGTGGACACGGCGGGGCGGGCCTTTTTGCCCATGCTGCTGCGCCAGGTGTTCTCCCCGGCCGTGGCATCCAGCGTGGGGCCCACGCTGGCGGCGATTTCCATCTACGTGCTGATGGCGGTGGTGCTGGTGTACCGGCCTTCCGGCCTTTTCCCCGCGCGAGGCTGAGCATGGAAAACAGCACATTGCAAGGCAGGTTCCAGGCCCGGTTCTTCTGGACCGTACTCGCGCTGCTGGCGCTGGCGGTGTTCCCGCTGGTGGCTCCGGCGCTGGGGCTGGACTTCTACATCTCCTTCGTGCGCCGCGTGCTGATCTACGCGCTGGCCGCCACCAGCCTGAACCTCATCCTGGGCTATGGCGGCATGGTGGCGCTGGGGCATGCGGCCTTCTTCGGTGCGGGGGCCTATGCGGTGGGCATTCTGGCGATGAATGGCGTCACCTCGGCCCTGGTCGCCTGGCCTGCCGCCGCGCTGCTGGCCGGGCTGCTGGCCGCCGCCACGGGCGCCGTGTCGCTGCGCACGCGCGGCGTGTACTTCATCATGATCACGCTGGCCTTTGCGCAGATGCTGTTCTACATCTTCATCTCGCTGCGCCAGTACGGCGGCGAGGACGGGCTCAACCTGCCCGGCCATTCCGTGCTGCCCGGGGTAGACCTGGGCCACGACGTCTCTTTCTACTACGTGGTGCTGGCGCTGTTCGCGGTGCTGATGGCCGTGTTCGGGCGGCTGGTGGATTCGCGCTTCGGCAAGGCGCTGCAGGGCGTGCGCGAGAACGAGTCGCGCATGGAGTCGCTGGGCTACCCGGTCTACCGCATCAAGCTGGCAGCCTTTGTGCTCAGCGGCGCCGTGGCCGGGCTGGCGGGCGCGCTGCTGGCCAACCACAACCTGTTCATCTCCCCCAGCCTCATGCACTGGACCCAGTCGGCCAACCTGCTGATCATGGTGCTGGTGGGGGGCGTGGGCCTGCGCTGGGGCGGCGTGGCCGGCGCCGTCGTCATGCTGACGCTGGAGGAAGTGCTGCGCATGTGGACCGAGTACTGGCACCTGCCGCTGGGCCTGCTGCTGCTGTGCGTGGTGTTCGGTGCGCCGCGCGGCCTGATGGGCCTGTGGCCCGCACGCGGGAGGCAGGCATGAGCGGCGCGGCCACACCTATCTCCATTCCCACTCCGGCCCTGGAAGCCAAGGGCCTGGTGCGCCGCTTTGGCGCGCTGCTGGCCACCGACCATGTCTCGTTGTCGCTGGCGCCTGGCGAGATCCATGCGCTGATCGGCCCCAATGGCGCGGGCAAGTCCACGCTCATCCATCTGCTGTCCGGCACGCTGGCGGCCGATGCGGGCACGCTGGTGCTGGCGGGGCGCGACGTGAGCGCGCTCAACGCCCACCAGCGCGTGGCGGCGGGGCTGTCGCGGTCTTTCCAGATCACCAACATCTTCAAGCAGTCCAGCGTGCTGGACAACCTGGTGCTGGCCGTGCAGGCGCATGCGGGCAGCAGCTTCAGCTTCTGGCGCCCGCGCGCGGCCGAGACCGCGCTCTACGAGCAGGCCCGCGAGCTGGCGCGCGAATGCGCCATTGACGCCAGCCTGCTGCAGCGCCCCGCAGGCACGCTGCCGCATGGCGAGCAGCGCAAGCTGGAATTCGCGCTGGCCCTGGCCGCGCGCCCTGGCGTGCTGCTGCTGGACGAGCCCATGGCCGGCATGGGGCCTGATGAAACACTGCGCCTGACCGAACTGATCGAATCGCTGCGCGGCCGTGCCGCCATGCTGCTGGTGGAGCACGACATGCAGGCCGTGTTCCGCCTGGCCGACCGCATCTCCGTGCTGGTCTACGGCCGCATCATCGCCACCGGCACGCCCGACGAGATACGTGGCAACGCCGACGTGCGCCAGGCCTACCTGGGCGACGAAGAAGTGAAGGAGGGCGCGTGATGCTCGAAATGCAGGCCGTGCAAAGCGGCTACGGACCCAGCCAGGTGCTGTTCGGCGTGGACCTCCGCATCGAGGCCGGCCAGGTCGTCACCCTGCTGGGCCGCAACGGCATGGGCAAGACCACGCTGCTTCGCACGCTGCTGGGCCAACTGCCCCTGCGCGCCGGCCGCATGGTGTTTGCCGGGCAGGACATTGCCGGCTGGGCCACCGACCGCATCGCCCGCGCCGGCGTGGCCATCGTGCCCGAAGGCCGCCAGTGCTTTCCCAATCTCACGGTGCGCGAGCACCTGACGGCCTTTGTGGCCCAGCGCAATTCGGGCAGCCCCGGCGCGGCAGAGCCCTGGACGCCCGAGCGCGTGTTCGCGCTGTTCCCCCGCCTGGGCGAGCGCGCCTCCAACATGGGCAACCAGCTGTCAGGCGGCGAGCAGCAAATGCTGGCCATAGGCCGCGCCCTGGTCACCAACCCGCGCCTGCTCATCCTGGACGAAGCCACCGAGGGCCTGGCCCCCCGCATCCGCGAAGAGATCTGGTCCTGCCTGGCCCAGCTGCGTGCCGCCGGCCAGACCATCCTGGTCATCGACAAATACGTGGAGCGCCTGCTGGGCCTGGCCGACCGCCACCTCATTCTGGAGCGCGGCAAGGTCGTGTGGAGCGGAGACTCGGCCGCGCTGGATGGGGACAGAGCGCTGTGGGAACGGTATTTGGGAGTGTGAGCACGCGCAATGCATTCGCGGTTCAAGGCGAAATTCAAGGCGCGATGGAGGGTTGAATGGCATTGAAGATCAATGGGTGGCATGCCATTCAAATACATGCCTGTATCCAAGATAGGCAATTGCTTACATTTACAGGATGTATCTGGCCCTGCATTTGATTGCCCTATGGCCATCGGCTTGTCTATGATCCCCGCTCACCAAGAGCAGGGAGGCCGCCCCCAGGGCGGCGCGCACTATGACACGCCGAGTCACCATACACACGCCATTGGGCGAGCAGCTGCATTTCCGTGAATTGCGCGGCCAGGAAAACATCAGCCAGCTCTTCAGCCTCGATGTGG